>Ga0316217_10000084_pt1 | contig 136162 bp, 114 predicted proteins | sample 1anoAmetaG_FD_203633 | JGI IMG/M metagenome (GOLD analysis project Ga0316217, IMG submission 203633) | Freshwater microbial communities from Trout Bog Lake, Wisconsin, USA - 1anoA | ecosystem: Environmental > Aquatic > Freshwater > Lake > Hypolimnion/Profundal zone | place: USA: Wisconsin... | reverse complement strand
GGTTCCAGCAATACACTAACGATTGCCAACGGCGGCGTGGTGACCAACACCATCGGCATCATTGGCGATTACGGCACGAACAACAGCGTCCTCGTCACCGGGGCCGGCTCGGTCTGGAGCAACGGCAGCACCCTCTACATCGGTACTAACGGTGCCTTCAATAGCCTGACGATTTCCAATGGCGGCAAAGTGTTCAGCACAGGCACGAGCGGCATCGGCTATGCCGCCGGCGCCAACAGCAACACGGTGCTGGTGACCGGCACCAACTCCGCTTGGTACAGCAAGGGTGATCTCTACGTCGGCTTCAAAGGTTCCAGTAACACGCTGACGATTGCCAATGGCGGCGTGGTGACTAACGTCGGCTTCGGCTACGGCTACATTGGCGATTACGGCACGAACAACAACGTCCTCGTTACCGGGGCCGGTTCCGTCTGGAGTAACACCTTCAGCCTCTTCGTCGGCGGCTTCGATGACGCTGGAGCCTTCAACACTCTGACCATTACCAATGGCGGCAAGGTGTTCAGCGCGTTCGATAGCTACATCGGCGCCTACAAAGGTGCCAATAGTAACTCCGTGCTGGTGACCGGCACCAACTCCGCTTGGTATAACAATGGTAATCTCTGGGTCGGCGACCACGGTTCCAGCAACACGCTGACGATTGCCAACGGCGGCGTGGTGACCAACACCACCGGCTACATTGGCAATTACGGCACGAACAACAGCGTCCTCGTCACCGGGGCCGGTTCCGTCTGGAGCAACGGCAACAAACTCTACGTCGGCATCAACGGTGCCTACAATACCCTAACCATTGCCAATGGCGGCAAAGTGTACGACACCACCAGCTACATCGGTTATCAGCTTGGCGCCAACAGCAACACCGTGCTGGTGACCGATACCAATTCAGCTTGGTACAATAAAGGTGATCTATACGTCGGCGACTACGGCTCCTTCAACACATTGACCATCACTAATGGCGGCCAAGTATTCAACAACAACAGCGTCATCGGCAGCAACTCCACGGCGAATGGCAATGCCGTCACCGTCACCGGTGCCGGCTCAACTTGGACCAACAACGGCGTTCTCTTCGTCGGCTACTATGGCTCCAGCAATACGCTGACTATCGCTAACGGGGGGGTGGTAACCACTGTTGGCGGTCACGCCGCCATTGTTGGCGGCTACGCCGGCGCCAACAACAACATACTGATCGTCACCGGTACGAATTCAGTCTTAATCGTCAACCAATGGAATACATATGTCGGTTGGTATAGCGCAGGCAACACGCTGACTATCAGCAATGGCGGTCAAGTGTTCGACGTCAACGGCTACCTGGGCGTCAATGCGATTTCTGCCAGTAACAACACCGTCACAGTCACCGGCGCTGGTTCCATCTGGAACAACAGTGCCAACCTTTTCGTCGGCTACGTCGGCGGCGCCAACGCACTAACCATCGACAACGGCGGCGCTGCCTTCGCCAGCAACAGCTACATCGGCTACTTCGCCAGCAACAACACCATCCTAGTCACCGGTTCCAGCTCGGTCTGGAGCAATACTGGTAACCTATATATTGGTATGGGTGGCACCAGCAATACGCTGACGATTGCCAACGGCGGCCTGGTCAACGATGCCAATGGTTACATCGGTAATCAGAATAAAGCCAACAGTAACACCGTCCTCGTGACCGGGGCCGGTTCGGTCTGGAGCAATAGCCAGCAAGTCTGGGTCGGCACGGCCGGCTCCAGCAACACGTTGACCATTGCCGCCGGCGGCATGGTGGTTGACCAGTCCGGCATTCTCGGCAGCAATTCCACTTCGATTGCCAACGCCGGGACTGTGACCGGTCCGAATTCGATTTGGACCAACAGCAACGATATGATTATCGGCGGCTTTGGCTATGGCAACAGGCTGACGATTACCAACGGCGGCCAAGTGATTGATTCCATCGGCCATATCGGCTACGGCGCCAGCAGCAGCAACAACACGGTGATCGTCACCGGCAATAATTCTGTTTGGACCAACGGCAATGATCTTTACGTCGGTGAAAACAGTTCCGGCAATACGTTGATCATCGCCAACAGCGGTACCGTGTTCAGCGCTACCGGCTACGTTGGTTCCAACGGCAACAACAACGCCGTCATCGTCACCGATGCCGGTTCGGTTTGGAGCAACAACGGTACCGGTAACAGTCTCTACATTGGCGACTACGGCTCTGGTAACACGTTGACCATCACCAATCGCGGCACCGTGGTCAGTAAGGGCAGTAGCATCATCGGCTTTCAGCTTGGTGCCAACAGCAACACCGTGCTGGTGACCGGCACCAACTCCGCTTGGTACAACAATGGCGACCTCTACGTCGGCCTCTGGGGTTCCAGCAACACGCTGACGATTGCCAACGGCAGCGTGGTGACCAACAGCACCGGCTACATTGGCGATTTCGGCACGAACAACAGCGTCCTCGTCACCGGTGCCGGTTCCGTCTGGAGCAACGGCAACAGCCTCTACGTTGGTGGCTACAATTTTCTTAACGCCGCCGGCTCCGGCAACACACTAACCATTTCCAATGGCGGCAAGGTATTTAACACCACCGGCTACATCAGCTGGGCCGCCGGTGCCAACAGCAACACAGTGCTGGTGACCGGCACTAACTCCGCTTGGTACAACAATGGCGACCTCTACGTCGGCCTCAGTGGTTCCAGCAATCTGCTGATTATCGCTAACGGCGGCAACGTTGTTGACAGCAACGGTTATATTGGCGATTTCGGCACGAACAACAGCGTCCTCGTCACCGGCGCCGGTTCGGTCTGGAGCAATGGTCAACAGCTTTACGTCGGCAGCTACGGTGGTGCCCTGAGTTCTGCCGGTGCCTTCAACACGCTGACAGTTTCCAATGGCGGTAAGGTGTTCAGCACAGGCATTAGCTACATCGGCGACAACGCCGGTGCCAACAGTAACACGGTGCTGGTGACCGACACCAACTCCGCTTGGTACAACACCGGCACTCTCTACGTCGGCTACAAAGGTTCCAGCAACACGCTGACGATTGCCAACGGCGGCGTGGTGACCAACGGCAACGGCTACATTGGCTATTACGGCACGAACAACAGTGTCCTTGTTACCGGGGCCGGTTCCGTCTGGAGTAACGGCGCAAATCTCGACGTCGGAGGCTTCAATGTCGGCTCCGCCGCCTTCAACACGCTGACAGTTTCTAATGGCGGTAAGGTGTTCAGCACAGGCAATAGCTACATCGGCTACCAGCTTGGTGCCAACAGCAACACAGTACTTGTGACCGACACCAATTCCGCTTGGTACAACAGCGGCGTTCGCTACGTCGGCTACAAAGGTTCCAGCAACACGCTGACGATTGCCAACGGTGGCGTGGTGACCAACAGCAGCGGCTTCATTGGCGATTTCGGCACGAACAACAGTGTCCTTGTCACCGGGGCCGGTTCGGTCTGGAGCAACGGCGCAAATCTCTACGTCGGCAGCGCTGGCGACCCCGGTTCCGTCGGTGCCTTCAACACGCTGACGATTTCCAACGCCGGCAAGGTGTTCAGCAAGAGCTCTAGCTACATCGGCAACACTGCCGGTGCCAACAGCAACATGGTGCTGGTGACCGACGCCAACTCCGCTTGGTACAACAATGGCGATCTCTACGTCGGCTACAAAGGTTCCAGCAATACGCTGACGATTGCCAACGGCGGCAATGTGGTCAATGTCAACGGCTACATTGGTAATCAGAGTGGCGCCAACAATAACGCCGGCACTGTCACAGGCGCCGGTTCCATTTGGAGCAACATCGGCGACTTCTATGTCGGTTATTCTGGTTCCGGTAATTCACTCACGATTTCCAACGGCGGTAAAGTTTACAGTGCTGCGATTGATTATTCGGTCATCGGTTACAACGGGAATAATAACACCGCGACGGTGACCGGAGCCGGTTCTGTCTGGACCAATGGCGGGTTATTTGCGGTCGGCGGCGGCGGCTCACAGAATGTGCTGATCATCGCCAACAGCGGCACGGTGTTTAACACCACTGGTTACATCGGGCACGAAGCCAGTTCCGCCAGCAATGCGGCCACTGTCACTGACGCTGGTTCAAAGTGGATCAACTACGGTGATCTCAGCATTGGTGCCAATGGGACCTATAACACGTTGACCATCACCAATGGCGGCACGGTGGTAAACGTCAACGGCTACGTCGGCGTCATTGCCGGCGCCGACAGCAACGCCGTGACGGTGACCGGCAGTGGTTCCGTTTGGAGTAACACCGGCAACCTATATATTGGCATGGGTGGCACCAGCAACACGCTGACAATTGCCAACAGTGGCACGGTGTATGATGTTACCGGCTACATTGGCGATGGCAGCAATAGCAACTCCGTCACTGTCACCGGTGCCGGTTCCGTTTGGAGCAATACCGGCGACCTGTATATCGGCACGAACGGTTCCTACAACACGTTGACGATTGCCAACAGTGGCACCGTGTACGACGTCAATGCTTACGTCGGCAACAATATCGGCGAGAACAGCAACACCGTGCTCGTGACCGGCACCGGCTCGATCTGGAGCAACAGCGGAAATCTGTACATCGGCGAAAACGGCGGCTACGGCAATAAGCTGATCATCACCAACGGCGGCCAAGTATTTGACTACGCCAGTTTCATCGGCTCCAACAACACTGTGATCGTCGGCGGGGCCGGTTCGCTGTGGGTGAACACCGGCAACATGCTGGTGGGCAGCAATTCCTCCGGCAACACGTTGACCTTTACCAACAGCGGCGCAGTGTCCGACTACACGGGCTACATTGGTTCGAACGGCAACAACAATGCAGTCAGCGTCACTGGCACCGGCACGGTCTGGAACAACACCGGCGACCTCTACGTCGGCTACCAAGGCACCAATGACACATTGACGATTGCCAACAGCGGCACGGTGTACAATGTCAACAGCTACATCGGCTACAGCACCGGCGCCAGCAACAACGCCGTCCTCGTCACCGGTGTCGGCTCCGTCTGGAGTAACACCGGCACACTTTGGATTGGCGTTTCCAACACCACTACCAGCAATTCTTTGACTGTGGCTGCCGGCGGCGTGGTCTTTGCCCACGACACATATATTGGCGGCAACAGCAACCTTGTCACAGTGGCTGGTCCTAACTCGATATTGACCAATGTCATCTATCTGAGCATTGGTCATTCCGGCACCGGCAACTCGCTGGTGATCACCAATGGCGGCAAGGTGTACAGCGGCACCGGTTACATTGGCGAAAATGCGTTTTTCGGTAACAACAATGCGACTGTCTCTGACTCCGGTTCCAGCTGGATCAATTATGGCGAACTCCAAATTGGTTCCGGTGGCTTTCAAAATTCGCTGACGATTACCAACGGCGCCGGCGTGTTCAGTGGCAGTGCTGACATCGGATACTTCAGCAGTGCCAATTCCAATCAAGTGATTGTCACTGGCAGCGGTTCCACCTGGACGAACAACGGTAATCTCAATGTCGGCAATCAAGGTTCCGGCAATACGCTGACGATTGCCAATAGTGGCACGGTGTTCAATGCCAACGATTACATCGGCAACGCTGCCGGTGCCAATAGCAACGCCGTTACCGTGACCGGCGCCGGCTCGGTCTGGAGCAACAATAACGAACTATATGTGGGCGTCGACGGTTTCGGCAATACGTTGACCATTACCAACCGCGGCACCGTCTTCGATATCAATGGCTACATTGGCAGCAATGCCGATGCCGCCAGCAACAGTGTCACCGTCACCGGGACCGGCTCGGTCTGGACCAACAGCGGCGATCTTAATATCGGTTACAATGGCAGCAGCAACACGCTGACCATTGCCAACAGCGGCACGGTGTTTAACGCTGTCGGCTATATCGGTTCTAATGGCAATTACAACGCCGTCACCGTAACCGGCACTAACTCCGTTTGGAGCAACGACGGCGACGGTGTGGCCGCCAGCCTTTACGTCGGCTATAACGGCAGCAGCAATACGCTGACCATCGCCAACGGTGGCACCGTCATCGTCACGAACGGTGGTAGCGAAATCGGCTTTAACACCGGTGCCAACAGCAACTCCGTCACTGTCACCGGTGCCGGGTCAAAATGGCAAAACCAGTATTACATCGATATCGGCGAGAATGGCTCCTACAACACGTTGACCATCTCCAATAACGGCGTCGTGATCAGTGCCAGCGGCTACATCGGAGACCAGAGCGGAGCAAACAACAACGCCGTTGTTGTCACAGGTTCAGGCTCTGTCTGGAGCAATACCATGGTCCAAGGCATATTTGTGGGCTACTTTGGTTCCGATAACTCACTGACTGTTTCCAACGGCGGTAAAGTATTCAGCAATTGCGGTACCATCGGCTTGAACGCCGGTGCCGACAATAACTCCGTTCTCGTTACCGGCTCTGGTTCCATCTGGAGCAACAATACCGATCTCGTCGTCGGCAATAACGGTGCCGGGAACACGTTGACCATCGCCAACAGCGGCACTGTGTTCAACGTTAATAGCATTATCGGCAGGAATCGCTGGTCCAGCAACAATACCGTGACTGTCACCGGCGCCGCTTCCGTTTGGAACATTAGTAGCAATCTTGTCGTTGGCATGAATAGTTCCAACAACACGCTGATCGTCAGCAACGGTGGCACAGTCTTCGCCACGACTGGTTACATTGGCAGCAACACCATGGCGGCTGGCAATGCCGGCACGGTGACCGGGGCAGGTTCCATCTGGAGCAATACCGCCAATCTCAATGTTGGCTATTATGGCAGCAGCAACACTCTGACCATCGCCAACAGCGGCACCGTGTTCAATGCCGAAGGCTACATCGGATATTCTGTCGGTGCCAACAGCAACACCGTGACCGTGACCGGCACGAACTCGGTCTGGAATAACAGCGGCGACCTCTACGTTGGGTTCAATGGCAGCAGCAACACGCTGACCGTTGCCAACGGCGGCCAGGTGTTCGACGTCAATGGTTACATTGGTTCGAATGGTAACAACAATGCCGTCAGTGTTACCGGTACCGGCACAGTCTGGATCAATACCGGCAATCTCTTTGTCGGTTACCACGGCTCCAGCAACATGCTGACGATTGCCAACGGTGGCCTAGTGACCAGCGTCTTCGGTTTAATTGGCGTTTATGGCACGAACAACAGCGTCATTGTCACTGGTAACGGCTCGGTCTGGAGTAACAGCTCGTCACTTTTTGTCGGCAGCGGCTCCCGCAGCGATTCCTGCGCTTCCGCCAGCACGCTGACCATTACCAATGGCGGCACGGTGTACGATGCCACCGGCTATATCGGCTATAATTCCGTCTCCACCAGCAACACCGTCCTGGTCACCGGCACGAACTCGGTCTGGAACAACAGCGGCGACCTCTACATTGGCTACAATGGCAGCAGCAACACGCTGACCATTGCCAATGGTGGCCAAGTATCTGACGTCAACGGCTATATTGATCCTCCCAGCCACTTTGGCTCCAACAACACCGTGACCGTGGCTGGTCCCGGTTCCATCTGGACCAACAGCGGTGATCTGTACGTCGGTTATTCCGGCTCTGACAATACCTTGATTATCACCAATGGCGGCAAGGTGTATAACACCAACGCCGACATCGGCTACAACACCGGTGCCAGCAACAACATCGTCACGGTGACCGGTAGCGGTTCCACCTGGAATAACAGCGGCACGGTGTGGGTGGGTCGCAACGGCGTTAACAATCAACTAAACGTCGTTAGTGGTGGTACCTTAAACGCCAACTATCTGACGGTGAACAACGGCACGCTGTTTATTGATCAACAGGCTACCGTGACCGTCAGCGGCAACTACACGCAGACTGTCAACGGCACCTTGTCATTCGCCATTGGCGGCACCAACGCCAACCAGTACGGCTTTTTGACGGTGACCGGCACCGCCAGTCTGACCGGCACGCTCCAACTGGTCCGCGTCAACAACTACACTCCCAGTGTCGGTGACACCCAACAAATCATCACCGCCGGCACTGTGACCGGCACGTTTGGTACAACGCTCACCAACGGTTTCGCGAACCTGCGGCCGAAGTTGATTTATGCGACGGGGTTGGTTGATCTCACTTGGTTGTCAGCGTCATACGCGCAATATGCCCAGACGCCCAATCAACAAGGCGTCGGCAAGGCGCTTGATAACAGCAGCAGTAATCCGCAGATGCAACCCTTGATTAATTATCTGAATGGCCTTTCGAACAGTCAGCTCCCGGCGGCGCTTGATCAACTTAACCCGTCGTCGCTGTCATCAATGCGCAACGTTAGCGCGGCGGGGATTGACACGCGGGGCTTCAACTTCCTCAACCGCGCCGGTGAACTCCGGGCTGGCAGCCACGGTTTCAGTTCGAGCCGGTTGAGCCTCTATGATCCCACCGGTCCCGGCGAGTCCATTCAGCCGGTTGTGGTCAGTGCCGATGCCGCCCAGATCTACGCGATGAGTGCGGACGACCCGCTCAAGCCGACCCGCGACAACCCGTGGGGTGTCTACGTGGAAGGCCAAGGCGAGTTTATTGATGTCCGTGGCGATGCGAATACGAGTGGCTATCATCTCAGCAGCGGCGGTTTCACGCTGGGTCTGGACCGGCGGGTTGACGAGTCGCTGGTGATCGGTTGCACGATCGGGTACAACACCATGGATGGCGCCTTAGGCAATGGTGGGAGTATTGGCGTGGATAACGAACAAGTCAGCCTGTACACCACTTGGTTCCAGGACGGACTCCACTTGGAAGGCATGGTTGGCGGCGGATACAATTCCTACCAAACCAGCCGCATCGTTGGGTTCGGCACCCCGGCGGTTGGGATGACTGACGGCACTGAATTCACTGGGCTGCTGGGTGGTGGTTACGACTGGCAGGAGGGGATGTGGAGTTTTGGTCCACAACTGGCATTGCAATACAAGCGCATGGATATTAACGCCTATGACGAAGGTGGTTCAGCGGCGGCGTTGCACATCGACGCGCAGAGTCAGGATTCGCTGCAATCCCGGTTGGGTGGCCGCTTAGGTTTCCACAAGGAAATTCGCGGGGTAATCATTACGCCAGAGGTTAATGCTGCCTGGCAGCATGAATACATCAACCGCGCGATTTCGATTGATTCGCATTTCATCTACGGCGCTGGTGATACCTTCACCTCCAGCGGTTCCACGCTCGGGGCGGACAGCATTGTGATTGGGCTTGGCGTGTCTGTGCAATGGACGCCGACTATCGGCACATTCCTGAACTATTCCCCCGAGTTCGGCTCCGGTTACACCTCGCAAAAAATCAACGGCGGCGTCGGCTTTAGATTCTAACCACGAACCATATAGATGTGGTAGTGGTGGGGATTGATTTTGGCGTCGGTAGTTTGGCAACGGCAATACTGGTTGGCGGTTGCAATTCTTTGCGTTTCCAACGGCTGATCATCCGGATTGAATAATTATGGCAAGTGTAATCCCACGCAGTTGGCCGGCATGCTTTCGAAAGACGTGGTAGAAGGTCGTACGGATTGGAAGCCGGCATCCAAGGTCACCCTCACACCTTGCGGGCCGGTTCCAGCAGCAACTCTTTTGCGCAATCGAGCGGATGCGGGCCGGTGACTAATTCACCGCTGTCCCGGAAAATTGCGGCAAGACCTTGGTTAAGGCCGCACGCAGCGAGGCTTGGGTCAATGGCTTGCTCAAGATGGTACTGATATGTGGCGGAATTTCATTGGCCGAGTACATGATGTCGCCAAACCCGGTCATGAGAATCACCGGCAAACCGGGAATACTCTGATGAATTGCTACCGCCAACTGATCGCCATTCATCTCCGGCATCGCCCGGTCGGTAATCACCACGGCAAACTGGTCGGTTTTGAGTCGCTCCAATGCCGCCGCACCACGATTAACGGTCTCAACCGTATGGCCGTCATCCATCAGGAATGCCTCAGTAATGGCGCACAAGAGTGGGTCATCGTCCACCACCAACACGTGGAGCAATTGCGACACAGCAGACACTTGAGCCGGCGGGGGCGGTGCCTTACCGGCGCGCTGAATCGGCAAGCGAATGATAAAAGTTGTGCCGTGACCTAATTTACTTTCGATATCGACTGTGCCGTTATGCCGCTGCACAATGCCCTGCACCATCGCCAGCCCCAACCCGGTCCCTCCCACTCCCTTGGTGGTAAAGAACGGCTCCAAGCACCGCCGCTGGACTTCCTCGCTCATACCGGTCCCGGTATCACTGACCGACAAGCGCACCGATTGTCCATCCAGCATCGTCTTCAGCGTGATCGTCCCACCTTCTGGCAGGGCGTCCACGGCGTTGAAAATCAAGTTGGTCAACAACTCACGGATGGCAAACTCCTCAACGGACACAGGCGATACCGGCAGCAAGTCGGTCACAATCTCAATGGTTTTTCCACTGGCTTGCGCTTGATCTTTCCAGTGCTGTTTGGTGTGTTCAACCGTTTGGCGAACCAACTTATTGAGATCAATCGCCTGAAAAACATCACTATCCGCGCGCTGCCGGCCAAACTCGCGCATTTGCCGAACCACCCGCGCGGCATCGGTGGCGCAGGTGTTGATGATTTGCAGACGCTTCAACACCTGTTCCTGATCTGCAAGTTTATCCGGGTGCTTCATCAACAACTCGCTAAATCCGATGATTGGCGCCAGCGCGTTGTTAAAGTCGTGGGCAATCCCGCTGGCCATTTGGCCCAACACACGCAGGTTTTCCTGCGCAACGATCTGGCGTTGTGTCTGGCGCAGCTCGGTGAGCGTGGCATCCAATTGCTCGTTGCTATCCAGCAATAATTTTTCTGCCTGTTTACGCGCAGTGACATCCTGTATCGTTCCACGCAACCCGCAAATTCGTCCGTTGGCGTCGCGTTGCGATTCACCCCGCACATGAACCCATTTTGTTGCGCCAGTCTGGTTGGCCAGCTCCAAATCTAAATTATATCCCACGCCAGTCCGCACGGCTGTTTGCACAGCCGCATCAAGCCGGGCGCGACTGGCCGGCATATATAAGTCCAGATGCCCGATGTAATTGGGTAGACTCACCTGCGGATCAATGGAGAAAATCCGATAGAGCTCTTCCGACCATTTGATCGTATTGGCCGGCATGTCCCACTCCCAACTGCCGATTTGGGCAACGCGCTGCGCTTCCTTGAGCTTCGCCGTGCTTTGGCGCAACTCCTCCTCGACTCGCTTGCGTTCGGTAATATCGCGCGCCACCTTCGACACGCCGACAATCTTGCCGGCAGCGTCTCGAATTGGAGAGATCGTGACCGAAACTTCAATCAAATTGCCAGCCTTTGTCTGGCGGACTGTCTCAAAGTGATCCACACTTTTGCCGCGTTTAATCTGCTCCAAAATTCGTTCTTCCTCGCTCTCATGCCCGGTTGGAATCAGGCGAGCGATTGAAGTCCCGACCATCTCACTGGCGGTGTAACCAAACATCTTTTCTGCACCTTGATTCCAACTGGTGATCATACCATTGATATCTTTACCAATAATACAGTCGTCCGAAGATCGGACAATTGCCGCCAATTGATTGGCATTTATTGTGGCTTGCTTGCTGGCGGTGATGTCACGGGCCACATGGACGCTGCCGATCAATTGACCGGCCTTGTCCCGCAAGGGCGTGCAGGTAACAAGGTAATCACCGCCAAGCCGGTCTTCGTGAACTTCGACGGTGTGTTCCTGCAAATCGAGCAACATCTTAGCGTGCGGACAGGAATCGGGCGGACTTTGCAAGCCGTGGACGCATTGATAACAGGTTAACCCCACCGCTTGCTCCGCCGTCACGCCTAATTTAACAGCCATCGCGCGATTGGCACGGAGAATAGTGTGCTTGGTGTCGAGAATACAAATCAAGTCCGGCACAGCATCGAACGTCCGTTCCCATTCTTCCTTGGCGATACGAATCTGATCCTCTGCCTGTTTGTGCGCAGTGACATCCTCAAACACAGTTGCAAAGCGCCCCTTCGCTGGTGAAAAGACTGAAATGGAGAAAGTTTTTTTCAGCGGCTCGAATGCCGTCTCAAATGTAATTGGCCGACCCGTGATTACCACGGCGGCATATGTTTCCAGATATGGTGCTACGCCGGTTCCATAGACCTCACTAGCCCGGCGCCCAATCACTGCCTTCCGGTCAAAGCCCAGAATGGACTCAAAGGCCGGGTTAACATCCAGCAGCACATAATCAATAGGCTTACCGGTAGCATCGCAAACGAGTTCGTGCAGTGCGACACCTTCGATCATTGCGGCATACATTGAGCGAAACTTCTTTTCGCTCGCCTGCAACGCCTCCTCCGCCTGCTTGCGTGCGGTGATCACATCAAACACCGCCACAAAATTGTCCTGAGCAGGACAATACACCGAAATCGAAAACCACATTTTTAAAGCTTCCACGAAAATTTCAATTGTCTCCGGCTTGCCGGTCCGTGCCACGCGCCCATAAACCTCAAACATCTTGGGATCGGTCTCACGGATACCGGGGATGACTTCAGTGACTCTCTTGCCAACCACATTCTTCAGCCCGGTCAAAGTCTCAAAGGCGGAATTAACTGCCAAATAGATGAAGTCCTGCGGCCGGTCATCTCTAAAAATCATCCGGCAATAAGCAAAGCCGTTGAGCATGTTATTGAACAAGGACCGGTATCTCTCTTCGCTTAATTGCAACACCGATTCCGCCCGCCTGTTTTCACGGAGCAGGTTCCACTCGCGAAGAGCATGCGTCACTGTGCTAGGTAACGTGGCAAATGCGGCGGAGGATTTGACGACGTAATCCATCGCCCCGGCTTTCATCGCGGCCACGGCAATCTCTTGACTGCCATATGCGGTGATGATTACGACAGGGAATGGCGCGGTCTCCGGTGGCGCTGTCAGAACCTCGACGCCACGACCATCGGGAAGCTTTAGATCAACCAGCGCGAGGTCGGGCCGGCGTTCTACTATACTGGCCCGGTATTCCCGCAAGGTTTTGACAACGTGCAACTCCACATTCACGTCCGCCATTTTAAAGGCGTTACGGATGAGATTAACGTGGGATTCGTCATCTTCCACGATTAAGAGATACAACGGTGCGGCTGCGAAATTTTCGCCAGGTTGGTTGCTGATCATATGCATCATGGCATTCATCGCGAAACTCAACAGGAAGTTAATCGCGTCAATCAACCATAGTCATGTTTGGCGAAAACACAACAGGTAATTATTAACCTTGAGATGTGAAAGACTAGTTAATCTGGCTTGCGCATTTCCTGCGAATCGGTAAAACACTCCGCAATGAATGAACTCAGGATTGGCGTAATTGGTGCCGGCGGCCGTGGCGAACTGGCCGACCATGCTCACAAACCAGAAACCGGCGTGCGGCTCGTGGCGGGAGCCGACATTGTCCCGGCAGCTCGGGCCAAATTTAAAGAGCGCTACGGCGCCGACACTTTCGTCACAGCCGACTACCGGGAGTTACTCAAGCGCTCCGACATTGACGCCGTTTTTGTCGCCTCTCCCGATTTTCTGCACGAAGAGCATGCCATCGCGGCGCTCGAAGCTGGCAAGCATGTCTACCTCGAAAAGCCGATGGCCATCACCATCGAGGGCTGCGACCACATCCTGCGCACCGCGTTCACCGCCAAACGCAAGTTGTACCTTGGCCATAACATGCGCCACATGACCTTCATTAAAAAGATGAAGGAGTTAATCGACAATGGCGCAATCGGCGAAGTCAAAGCCGGTTGGTGCCGGCACTTCATTGCTTACGGCGGCGACGCCTATTTCAAGGACTGGCACGCCGAACGTAGCAAAGCCACGAGTCTCCTCCTGCAAAAAGGCGCGCACGACATCGACATCCTCCATTGGCTCTGCGGCGGCTATTCCACCCGCATTAACGCGCTGGGCGCCCTCACCCTTTACAATAAAATTCAGGATCGCCATGCCCCTAGCGAACGCGGCGACGCAAGCTGGCATTTGGAGAATTGGCCACCGCTCACACAAAAAGGGTTGAATCCAATCATTGACGTTGAGGACATCAACATGATGCAGATGCAACTCGACAACGGTGTCTTCTGTTCCTACCAACAGTGCCACTACACGCCTGATGGCTGGCGCAACTACACCATCATAGGCACGGAAGGCCGGATCGAAAACTTTGGCGATGTTCCCGGCGAATGCGTCGTCCGCCTCTGGAACCGCAAGAAATATTACAACCCCTACGGCGATGAGCAGCATTACATCCCTGCCATTGGCGGTGGCCATGGCGGCGCTGATCCGAACATCGTCGCTGAATTCGTTCGCTATATCCGCACCGGTGGCAAAGTGACCACCTCGCCTATTGCGGCCCGGTACAGCGTGGTCGCTGGCTGTCTCGCCGCGCATTCCCTGCGTCACGGCGGAATTCCGATGGAAGTCCCCAGGCTGCCGGATGATCTGACCGCCTATTTCACCGCTGATGTCGCATAAAACCAAGGCCGACCGGTTTCAGTTACTTTCCGGACGGCTTAAGATATTTGTTAAAAAATGCAACCACCCGGTCGGGGTTTTCCCGGCCGCCCAAGCCGTGGCCGGCTGTGGGCACGATTACTAATGTGTAATTGGTTCCAACTTTTTTAAACTCCTCCGCAAAAGTCTCCGCCTGCGCCACCGTCACGATGTGATCTCTGGCACCGTGCATAATCAGAAACGGCGGCGCATTAGTACTGACATAGGTGATGGGACTGGCTTTCACCGCCAGTTCTTTCGTGGCGGTCTTCCGCCGCCAATGAGATTGGCAATGCACGACCTCAATGTCACCGATCTGCCTTCAGCCAGCAAGCGAAACATCTAGATACGGCTTCAAGGTTGACACTCCCCAAATCACCTCGTATCCTAAATTGTATCAGCGTGAGAACCGATAACGTACAGACCAATGAGACCGGTGTGTGGCCGCATTTGTTTGCGCCAATTGCCTCGCCCATGGCGCAGGTGACGACGGCGTTGGCCGATCAGGCGCGAAGTTTTGACCCATCGTTGGCCGAATACCTGAAACACATCCTCGGCGCAACCGGCAAACGACTGCGACCGGCGCTGGCGTTGCTGGCGGGCGGCGCAACCGGCCGGATCACCGAAGAACACATTCGGGTGGGTGTCATTGTCGAATTGATTCACCTCGGCACATTGGTGCATGACGATATTTTGGACGAAGCCAGCCTGAGACACGGCCAGCCGACAACCAATGCCCGGTGGGGCAATAAAATCAGCGTGTTATTGGGCGACGGCCTGTTCGCCCACGCACTCAACTTGGCGGCTAGTTACCAGACACCGACCGTGTGTCGAAAAATTGGGTTGGCTACAAAAGTCGTTTGCACCGGCGAAATTCTCCAAACCCAACGCCGGTACGACCCGCACCTCGCCATTCCCAGCTACCTCGAAATCATCGGCATGAAAACTGGCGCACTGTTTGCTGTCAGCGCCGAACTTGGCGCTGACTTGAACGCCGCGCCCGCTCCACTTGTCAAAGCGCTACAGGAATTTGGGAGTCAATTCGGCATTGCATATCAGATTTATGACGATTGTGTGGATATTTTCGGCCAAGAAGGCAAGGCTGGCAAGTCGTTGGGCACCGATATGCGGACCGGCAAACTCACGTTACCATGGCTTCTGTTGCTGGAGCATACCAGTGCGGATCGCCGGTCGGAAATTTCGGAAATGATTTTTCATGGCGACACAGAGGAACGCGCCCGGTTGTTTGCGTTGGCCGCCGGTAATGGCGTATTGAGCGAATCGCTGGCGACCATCGAAGATTACATTACCCGGGCCGGCAATAATCTCGCCGATTTACCGGATAACACTTACACCAAAACTTTGGCAAGCCTGCTAGATATCATCGCCAGCAAGACGCGCAAACTGTTACGCCCCGAGGTGACGGTATGACTGCCTTGCGGAAACTGGCAAGTAAACTCACGTTTCGTCCCGAAACGCTCGCCGAAGCCCGGCAAGCGGAGCAGGTTGTGGACTTGGCGCAAGTGGCTGACGAAACCCTAGTCGCCCGCGTACAGGATGGCGACGCCGGGGCGTTCGATCATCTTGTGGAACGATACAAGGAACGACTCTACGCTACCGTGTATCACATGACCGGCAACCACGCCGATGCCAACGACCTCGTCCAGGACACCTTCATTAAAGCCTTCACGAGCATCCGTGGTTTCAAACGTGAGTCGAGTTTCTACACTTGGATTTATCGGATTGCCGTCAACCGCACGCTCAATCACCTTAAACGCGGCAAAAACCGTCTCCAATTCAGTCTCGATGATATTGATAGCCACATCCAATCCGACCCAGATTTCGTTGAATTGATGTCCCATGTCACGCCGCGCCGGGAAGTCGGACTGACTGAGCTTCAGGAAAAATTGAACGTTGCGCTTCAGAAACTGTCAGAACACCACAGAGCAGTCGTGGTTATGCACGACGTGCAAGGTTTGACACATGCCGACATCGGCAAGGCGTTGCACTGCTCTGAAGGGACGGTGCGCTCGCGGTTGTTTTACGCGCGCCAGCAGTTGCAGGGATTGTTAGCAGATTATTTATAAAATACTGAAATGAATTGCCGACAAACAAAACAGTTATTGCACGATTTCACCGACGGGCGGCTAGCCGAGTCTGTCGCGCGCGAAGTGCAACGCCATGTCGCTGAATGCTCTGATTGCCGAGTCTTTCAGCAACGCGACCGGCAACTCCAACAATTGCTAGCCGTTAAACGCCACGAGACTCCCGGCCCAGACTATTTTAATAATTTCCTCGTCGAATTTCACCAACGACTTGCGGAAGTTACTGCACCGCGCGCGACTTTCTGGCAACGACTCAGCGACCGGCTTCGCATTGAACCATTGGTTGTGCTCCGGTCGGGTTTCATGCCTGCGCTCGGCGCCGCGTTCGTCGTCGCATTACTCTTGCGTGGCTCAGCCCTGCCGGCGCGCGTGGAATCCCATACACCAAACGTTGCGATGCTAAATGCCACGACGGTATCAACTGTTGAAGCGCCGGCCTTGCTGGCGGTGGCACAAACCGATTTCCACACGCCACGTTACGTTCTCGACCGCATCACCACAGCTCCCGCCAGCTATGAGGTGGCCAGTATCCACTTCTAATCGGCGCCGCTTTGCGGTCGCCGTGTGCTGCCTGCTCGTGTTGTCCCCACGCGCCGGTCACACCGCCTCCACGCTTGAAACGATGAATGCCGAAGTTACCGGCCTCTGCGAACGCTCGCAAGATGCTATCATCCGCATTCATGCCGAAGGCCCAACCGAAGTGTCGCGGGCGCCATTCGGTCCGTCACACCGCGTCAGCTCCGGTTTTTTTATTGATGCTGATGGTCGCTTTGTCACCGCTGATACGCTGGTTGAAAATGCTGCCAAAATTTGGGCGGACTGGCATGGCCGGCACCTGTCCGCACGGCTACTCGGCCGCGATCCACTGACCAAACTTGCACTGCTCCAACTCGACGCCGGCCAACCAACGCCACACTTACCACTCGGCAATTCCGATGATTTGCGCGTTGGCTCGATGGTCGTGGCGATTGGATTTCCATATGAACTGCCGAGCACGCCGGTGGTAGGTTTTGTGGCCGGGCTGGACATCAGTTGTGGCCGGCAGATTTTCCCGGTTAACCACATCCGCGCGGGTTGCCGACTCAGTCCTGGCCAAGGCGGAGGGCCTTTATTAAATGCCAGCGGTGAAGTGGTCGGCCTCGTCGTCGCCGCTCACGGCGATGACCAATGCTACAGCTTGCCGGTCAATGCCGTGAAGAAAATTTGTGCGGACATCGTCACGCACGGCTCACCACAATACCCATGGGTCGGCCTCGATGTTTCCGAACACCAGTTTACCAATGCACTGGCCGGGCCACCACAATGGCAAGTGTTTGTCCGTGAAATTTTCTCAAACACACCCGCAGCGACTGCCGGATTTCATGAGCGCGATATTTTGTTAAGCATTGCCACCAACGAAATTCACCGATCTGCCGATGTACTTAATACCATGTTTTACCGGCATGGCGGCGAGACACTGAGCATTGCCGTACTGCGCGCCGGCGCCACACAGGAAGTCAAAATCATCGTTGGTCAACGGCCGTCTGAACCAGAACCTGTCGTGCGACTGATACCGGTGTTAGTGGTACCAGTGTCTCCCATTCCATCTGCCATTCCAACAGCAGACCGACGTTGACTAACCCACCGCTTGCCTTCAAAGCTGAGAACAGGTAGAAGCACGCTGTGGATTATCCCCGTCCCGTTCAAAACCTGATTACACTCGTGGCGAAGTTGCCGGGCATCGGCAAGCGCAGCGCCGAACGTATTGCATTGCATCTGATGAAAGCCGGTCCGGAGACCAGCCAAAATTTGGCGCAGGCAATTCTCGAAACCAAATCAAAAATCCACAACTGTTCCCGTTGTGGCAATTACACAGAACTCAACTTGTGTGAGATTTGCGCCGGCACACGCCGGGATCAATCCATCATTTGCGTTGTCGAAGGTCCGAATGACATTCTTTCGCTGGAGCGTACCGGCAATTTTACCGGCGTCTATCACGCATTGATGGGCCGCATCTCGCCGCTTAACGACATCGGCCCTGATCAACTCCGCATCGCCGCGCTCATCGAACGGGTCCGGCAGGAGAAACCGGCCGAAGTCATTCTCGCGCTTGGCGCGGAAGTCGAAAGCGATGCCACCGCACATTATGTCGCCGAACAACTCGCGTCACTCGGTATTACCGTGACGCGCATTGGCCTAGGTTTACCGGCCGGCAGCACGCTCGAAGCCGCCGACGAAGTCACACTCGCACGAGCATTGGAAGGACGTCGCAAATTATGAAAGTCCATGGCAAGAATTACAGGGCCGTTTGGATGGAAGGCCGCAATGTCATCGTGATTGACCAGCGATTGCTGCCACACCAATTCACGTTGTTGCGCCTACGCAATCACCGGGAAACGGCAGAAGCAATTCGCAACATGACCATTCGCGGCGCCGGCACCATTGGCGCAACCGCAGCGTATGGCATGGCTCAGGCATTTCTTGAAGATGCTTCGTCAGAATACATCGCCAAAGCCTATAACACACTCGTTGCCACGCGCCCGACCGCTGTGGATTTGAAACACGCGCTTGACCGCGTCCTGGTCGCCGCCGGCAATGCGCGAACCGCCGTTGCGGAAGCCAACCGAATCACCGATGAATATGTCACGCGAATGCAACGGCTCGCTGCCGTCGGCTTGCCGCTGTTCAAACGCGGCACGCGCGTGCTCACCCATTGTAATGCCGGCTGGCTCGCCATCGTCGACTGGGGCAGTGCTACCGCGCCGATTTATCTCGCGCACCGCAAAAAACGTAACGTATTCGTCTGGGTCGATGAAACTCGACCGCGCTGCCAAGGCGCACACCTTACGAGTTGGGAACTACTACAGGAACGAGTACCACACAAAGTCATTGCCGATAATGCTGCCGGTTTTTACATGCGACGTGGCGAAGTTGATCTCTGCATCGTCGGCGCCGACAGAATCGCAGCCAACGGCGACACCGCCAATAAAATCGGCACCTACGAAAAAGCCGTACTCGCCAAGGAAAACGGTATCCCGTTTTACATTGCCGCGCCGAGTTCGACGATTGACCTTCGTTGCCCAAGCGGTGCCGGCATACCCATCGAGGAACGCGACGAAAACGAAGTATTATTTCTTGCCGGCAAACGAATCACCGCGCCCGGCGCGCGCGCCGGCAACCCGGCATTCGACGTCACGCCGGCCAAATACATCACCGGCATCATCACCGAACGCGGCATCTTCAAGCCCGGCCAAATGCGGAAGGCTGTTCATGGCTGAAGTCTACGTCGGCCCAAAATTCCAAACCATCTTCACCCGTCGGCAATCGCCCACGGACGAACGCTTGCCGGAATTATTGTCGTGGTGCCGGCAATGGGCACAAGCCGGTTGGATTGCCAAAGCCGTTGGCAATCTAAGCTACCGCACCGCCGCTGGTTTCATCATCACGCCGACCGGCACCAACCCGGCAACTTTAACGACCGCCGATTTTGTGGAAGTGCTCGATGTCGGCGAAAAGGAAACCCGCGTTATCGGCATACACGAACCGTCCAGCGAGTGTCGGATGCATGCCGGGATTTACGCCGCGCGGCCGGATGTAAACGCCATTTTTCACGGTCACTACGCGCCGGCATTGCAACTAACCGGCGTAGCAATCACGGAACATGAGATCGCATACGGCACACCGGCACTGGCGATGGAAACAATGCAAGCCTTGGGTGCCGGTAATTTCGTAATCATGCGCGGTCACGGTTTTGTGGCGGTCGGCTCTGGAATGCGCGCGGCGCACGCTGCTGCCGTCGATGCACTGTCGCGATTATGAAGCCGGTGGACACCGTCATCTTTGACCTCGGTAATGTACTGTTGCCATTTGACTGGGGCATTGCCCGCAAACGGATGTGTGATCGCACCGGCTGCAGTCGCCGTGAGTTGGAAGATTACTTCATCACGACGCCACACCTAGCACAGTTGGAGATCGGGCAACTGACGGCGCAGCAGTTTTTTGAAATTGTCGCACGTGACCTGCGGTTTTCTGGCAACCGGGCAGAGTTCGATGAGATTTGGTCAAACATTTTCACAGCTGACGACGCAATGTTCCGGTTAGCCCAAACACTGAAAGGTTTCTACCGCCGGTTTATTTTATCAAACACGCTGCCCCAACATATTGAGTTTGTTTTTGCCAAGTATCCAGTGCTGCGGGATTTTGACGGCCATATTCTTTCATATGAGGTTGGACTAGTGAAGCCCGACCGGCGGATTTATGAATTGATGTTGCAACAGTTTGGCATTGTCGCTGAGCGCGCCGTTTTCATTGATGACCTGCTAACAAATGTCGAAGCGGCACGGACAACTGGATTGCAGGCAATTCAGCACAAAAACTTCCAAACGACACGCCGGGAGTTGACGAGACTCGGAATACCGAATATATAAAGCCCGTAACTTTCGGATTCCCCGGTAGCTCAATGGTGGAGCGAGTGACTGTTAATCACTAGGTTGTAGGTTCGAGCCCTACCCGGGGAGCCACTTCCCATATCTGGACACAGCGGAGCAAAGTTGGCCAACACGAGACTTCCCCCTTTGTTTATCGGTGTTTCCTCCACTTCGCAACCTGCCCCAACCTGCTCAGGGCTAGACACCGCTAGGCTACACACCATCACCAACCGCTCCGCCATTCCGTCCAACTGCGCGCCACAAGCTTAGACTGCCACCAATTCACGAAATTAGATTATGCTCGCCGTATTATTGAGAGATTAAAACGATAGAGCAGACGGTTGTTTGCGACCGTGAAATAATTATTTATGAGCTCGCCCACCGGCAAACAAGCGCCTGTAGCAGTTCCGGTAGCTTACTCGCCATAAATTCCGCGAGGACCAAGCATCTTAATTACGTCTCGAATTAGTGCTAACGGAAACTCCGCAAAGGTGGAAATGCTTGACTAAATCAGAACACCGATAGGATACTACTTAGACATTAAATGGCCATCTTGAACGACCGTGATTCCGCGCATCTAGTGGCGGGTAAGTATGCGATTGAAGACTTGGTAGACCTCGGTGCGCTGGAGCGCCTCTTCAAAAAATTCTCTGCGGCCACCGGTTTCACTACCGGTTTTCTCGCTTATCCGTCGCAGAAGGTGCTCATCAAAACCGGTTGGCACGATGCCTGTGCCAAATTTCACCGGGCTTGTCCCGCGAGCGTTGTTTTCTGCAAAGAAAGCAATGTCGAACTGTCACAGGACCTGAAGCGGCACCGTGAATTGCGCATCCGGCAATGCCGGTTGGGCTTAGTGGATGGGGCCACGCCAATTATTGTGCGCGGAGTTTTCATTGCTTACCTTTCAACTGGGCAGGTGTTTTTCCAGCCGCCCGATCTCAATCATTACCGAAAAATTGCCCGGCAGTTTGGTTTCGATGAGGCGCAATATCTCCAGGCCATTCAAGCAATACCGATCGTTACGGAGTCGCGCTTCCGTGCCACGCTCAACTATCTCAGCGAGATGGCCACGCTGATTGCCAAGCAGGGGTTGCTGCGCATAGAAAAACAAGAACAGAACGCCCAGCTCCACGAGAGCGAGACACGGTTCCGGACACTCTTTGACGCGGCGGCTGACGGGATATTCTTGCACGATTTCACGACTGGGCGGATCAATTTAGCGAACAAGATCTGTCTGGACATGCTGGGATATACGCTGAAGGAATTCATCGCACTCGGCGTCCCGGACTTACACCTGAAAGAAGATTTGCCGCGCATCCGTCGGGAGATCACCCGGTGCTGTAATTTGGGAACGGGGCGGCGCACGGAGCAACGCTTCCGTCGTCGTGACGGCAGCCTCTTCTATGCGGAAGTCCACCCGGCCGCTGTCCGGTTGAACGGACATGATTACGTGTTGGTGCTGATCCGCGACATTACCGAACGCCGCCAACTGCAAGCGGAGGTGGAACACGAGAGCGAAGTGGAACGGCAGACTTTGGGACGCGATTTACACGATGGGTTGAGTCAGCACCTTGCGGCAATCGCTTTGCACGCAGATTCGTTGGAGAGTCAACTCAACACCAAAGGATTCCTGAAAGCGGCCGAGGTTGGCCAACTTGCTAAATCAGTGCGGGAAGCCTTGACGTTTACGCGCGATCTTTCTCGCTCCTTGTATCCCAATTGCTTGGAAATTAGCGGTCTGCCAGTCGCCTTGGAAGAATTAGCTTTGCAGGTCAATGAACTGTTCTCCATCAGCTGCCGGTGCCGCCTCACCACCGCACATCGCCTCGCCGACACGAACTTGGAACGGCAGTTGTTCCGCATCGCGCAGGAAGCCGCCTTCAACGCCGGCAAACACAGCCAAGGGCAGCATGTCTGGATTGCGCTGCATCAAACCAAAGGCTTGCTCACCTTGACGATTCGAGACGACGGGGCCGGTGTTTTTCCGGCGAAACCGACAGCCAGCAACATGGGCTTGAAAATCATGCACTACCGAGCCAATCTGATCGGCGCGGTCTTGACCATTGATGCCAAGCGCGGCCACGGCACGACCATCCGCTGCAAATTGCGGACACCACCCAGATGACCACAACCAAGAAACGCATCTTCATTGTGGATGATCATCCGATGATCCGGGAAGGCACCGCCAAAGTCATCAATCAGGAATCCGACCTTGTCCTCTGTGGTGCCGTGGGAACCGCCGCTGAGGCTATGGCCGGCATTCCGAAGGCCAAGCCCGATGTGGTGGTGGTAGACTTGAGCTTGGGTGGCCGCAGCGGATTGGAGTTGGTCAAGTTCCTGCGGGAACACTTCCCGAAATTACCGGTGGTGGTTTACACCATGCACGAAGAAGCCCTCTATGCCCAGCGGGCGTTGACCAACGGTGCCTGTGGCTATGTGACCAAACTGCAACCGACGGCCCAGCTGCTTGCGGCGCTACGGCAGGCAGCCAGCGGGGTCAAGCTGGAGCAGAAGCTGACGGCGCGGCACGGTGCGAAAGCGTTACCGGTTGACAAACTCAGCGACCGGGAACTGGAGGTGTTCGAGTTGCGCGGCCAAGGACTGACCGGCGACCATATTGCGGCCCGACTGCATCTCAGCCGCAAAACCGTGGACACACATCTGGAGCACATCAAACATAAATTACACCTCGCCGACACCGGCGAACTGCTGCACCAAGCAGTCACGTGGATGCAGAGCCGGTTGAGCTAATCATTCTGGCCCGCGTTCTTATCGCCCCAGCGAAAAATCAGAAAATCTACCGATTGTTTGTTTCCTCCGTCGTCCCATATTCTCCAACCCTGAGAAACAAGTTGGAAATGAACTACCAAGAATATACCGCGCATCGAAATGCAGCGTTGAAACTGATAATGCTGATCGCCTTGCTTGCTGTGGCAACTGCAACGGCTTTACGGTTGTTGCATCGAGGATGAAAGTGACAACCGATTTTGAACCTCCATTTGATCAGGACTGTCGGGCGGAAGAATACTTGCCCGGTTTTTCCAAATGTTTAAAACAAAATAGTATCTGCAAGTTTTTCCTTCATTTTGGCTATGGTGGCTTCTGTATGCATCCGCTTCAGAAGAAAATTGTGGAACAAACCATTGCCGCAGCTAAAGCCGCAAAAACACAACATGGTGATGATCCTCCTCGTTGACGTTATTCAGCGCTTAACAGATTGTTGGATAAGTCTCAGGAGGGTTGCATCTGATTGATTGATATCAGAAAAGTATGCGTAGAAAACTTAAGCAAGGTTGTCCAGCGGTCTTGGTCTCACTTGAGCAAGAATATCTTAACCATACTCCCAACTTGGTACACCTCTTCTTCAAGCCACCCTGCCAAACGGGGACCCCAACTATCCGCCGTGCAATCCGCATTATCCGCACTGCTTGCTGACCATCCAACGGTACCTTGACGGCTTTCGCCCAGGGAATCTCTTTGGTATTGTGCAGGCCCCAAAATCTCCCCGAGCTTTCCACCGCGTCCGTATCCAGCCTGCAGACGTACTTGCTCGCATAGAACATTATGCCTTCCTGACTCCGAATAGCTTCTACGCGGGTAACCTATCGCGAAGTCCGTTAACTCATACACGTCCAAGACGATCTGATCTGGGTAAACTGTAATCCGACAAAGCAATAGCAATCAAACCTTGGTCGCCGCCAAGCTCTGGACACTGCTACGGTGTTGTTCGTCTTCATGGATGGTGTGCCAAGCCAGCCGGGGACGAATCACGCCGATCCAGCGGCCGCCAAACTCGACGCGCATGGCACCGGTATCGTGCACGTTGAAGCGGATCACGTCGCGGGCAAAGACTTCCTGGACGCGAACCCGGTTCAGCACCAGCACGTTCAGGGAATACAACCCGTCGTTGAGGAAATTGGCCGGCAGAGTGCACACGGCTTTGAACAAGCCGGCGGGAAAAGGTTTGCCGAACCACGGATCGGGTGCCAGAGAAGCGGATGGGAAATTCGCGGAGGCGAGCACTTCCACGCCAAGTTTATCAAGCAGATGAATGCTCGTGGATAATTGCGAACCGGGCCGGAGGTTCCAGAAGGTGATTTCGATTTGAACCGGCTGATCGATGGCCACCTCCGCGGTCGTTTGTCCATTGGAAATAATCCGCACGGAATGGAGTCGGGCAATGTCGCTGCCGGGCGCTGTGGCCGGGGTGTCCCAAACGCGTTCGCCACTTTGGTCAAGGCCTTCCTGAAGGTAGCGTTTGATGACTTCGTGCGACGGCCCATCGGCGATCTTCTGGCCGTGGGACAGTAAAATCGCGCGGGAACACAGGTTCGATAAGACGCCTAGATTATGGCTGACAAAGAGCACGGTGCGCCCGCGTTCCGCCACGTCGGTCATTTTGCCTAGGCATTTCTTTTGAAACGCCGCGTCGCCGACCGCCAGGATTTCGTCCACCAAGAGAATGTCCGATTCCATGTGCGCCGCCACTGCAAACGCCAGGCGCAGATACATGCCACTGGAATAATGTTTGACGGGCGTGTCGATGAAATCAGCCACCTCGGCGAACGCCACGATTTCATCAAACTTGCGATGGATCTCGCGGCGGCGCATGCCGAGAATCGCGCCTTGCAAATAGATGTTCTCCCGGCCGCTCAGTTCGCCGTGGAACCCGCTGCCCACTTCCAGCAACCCGCCAACCCGGCCGTAAATGTCCGCGGCACCGGCCGACGGCTCGGTGATGCGGGAGAGGATTTTGAGCAGGGTGCTTTTCCCAGCGCCGTTGCGACCGATGATGCCAACGACTTCGCCCCAGTTGACCTCGAAGGAAATGTCGTTTAACGCATGAAAAAGATCGCTTGCGTTACTGTCCGTTCCCCTGCCAAACCGTCGTAGCGGCCAGCTGGCCGCGTTGGCCAACGAATCACGCAAGGTTCGATACGGCTGACGCCGTGCGACCCGGCGGTACGTTTTGCCCAAGCCTGCCACTTTGATCGCGCAATTGTTCATTGTGCCTCAGACCACATCGGCAAACGTGCGTTCCATCCGCTGAAAATTAAACGCGCCGCTGATCAGAATCAACACCGCCATCAACGCGGACACACCGATCAGCGGGCCGGGCGCGGTGTTGGTGCCGAGCAAGGCCCAGCGAAACCCCTCGACGACGCCCACCATGGGATTCAAGCCGTACACGGGGCGCCACGCCGCGGGCAGCAGCGTCGCGGGATAGGCGATGGGCGAGGCAAACATCCAGAATTGCACAATGAACGGCACAATGTGCCGGACATCGCGATACTGCACATTCAACGCCGTCAACCACAAGCCCACTCCCAGCGCGGTCACCAGCGCCAACAGGAAAAACAGCGGCAGCCAGACGATGTTCCCTGTCGGCACAATCCGGTAAAACGCCATCATTCCCAGCAACATCAAAAACGCGGCGAGAAAATCGACGATGCCCGATAAAATCGCGCTCAACGGAATCACCATGCGCGGGAAAAACACCTTCTGAATCAGATTCGCGTTACCGACCATGCTGTTGGCCGATTGGATTAAGCCATTTGAAAAGAATGTCCACGGCACCAGCGCGGCATAACTGAACACCGGGTAAGGGACGCCGTCGGACGGCATTTTCGCCAAGCGCCCAAAAAACAAACTGAAGACGATCATCGTGAAAAACGGCTGGATAATCGCCCACGCAAATCCCAGCAACGTCTGTTTGTAACGCACCTGAATGTCGCGCCAAGTCAGGAAGTACAACAGCTCGCGATACTCCCACAATTCCGCCAGCTTGAGCGGCACCCAGCCGCTGGAAGGTCGGATCCGCAGCACCGGCTGTGCCGCCGGCAGATCGTGGCCGACATCACTTTGGCAAAGCAGCGAGGGCGATTTCAGGTGTTACCTCCGAATGGCGGCCACGGATCGCTGAGTGCGCTCGGACAATTCCGAGTTGTTGGCAACATCCGGCAACGTGTCGGTCCATGGTTCCCCAGCCACCAATTGTTGCAACGCGGTTCCATACCGCTTCACCAATTGGGCGCGAGAAAATCGTGTCCAGTATCGGTGCGCCGCGTGATTGCAAATCATGAAGCGCAAATCGGCATCACCGGCCAAGCGCCGCAGCGCATCGCTTAATTCGTTCCCGTTCTCCGGCGCAACCAGCAATCCCGACCTCCCCTGCTCCAGCATTTCCGGCACGCCCCCGACGGACGCGGCAATGACCGGAGTTCGCAAGGCCATCGCCTCCAAGATCACCAGCGGCGTAACCTCGCTGCGCGACGGCAAGACCAGCGCATCGGCCGCATAAATGTAATCCAGCACATTCAGGCGCGGATCGAGCACCGTGATCTGCTCCCGGAACGCACTCCGCTGCACGCGTTGCGTGAAGTCCGCACCCCAATCGCCGAGCGGCTCGCCAATCAGATAGACCTGTAACGCGGGCACCGCCGCCTGCAGCTTCGCAAAATTGTCGAGCAACAGGTCCTGGCCTTTCCGGTATTGAATCGTCGCCGGGCAGACCACGATGAACCGGTCCTGCGCCAAGCCGATTCGCGCCCGAACCGCCTGACGCTCTTCCGCGACCAGCCGGCGCACCTCCTCTTCGCGGCAACAATACGGAATGTAACAGGATTGTTTCCCGGCCACTTCCGGAAACGCCAGCCACTCGCGGGCGACCAGTTGGGAGGGAAAAATAAAATGCGAGTAACAGCCCATCTTCTGCCGCGCCCACGCCAACGGCGGCTGATCTTTCAACTCATACCGGCGCGGCGAGTCGTGCACGACCAAGACGCGTGGCGTCGCCGCCGAAAACCGCGCGTACTTGAACACCCAATGATTGCTGAAGCCGTTCACAACGACGCCGTGCGTGCTGATGCGCGACAATTTTCCGCCATAGGTCCATTGTTCCAAGCGATCCCGCATCCGCAACACCGGCCCCCGGCGGCTTCCCCCGCCCGGCGCAGTCGCCCGCGCCACCCGGTCCGGCGCGGCCAGCCAACCGGGCCGTAACCCCGCCGCGTTAAGACCGGTGATGACTCCGGGCGAATCGCTGGAAACCACTGTCAGGGGTAATTGGGCGCTCAACAACCCGCACACAATCTCGTGACTCATCAAGTCCGCCCCGTTCAACGCACACAGACTGTTGGCAATGAATGCAATCATCGCGTGATTACCCGATTTGGATTCGCATCAGTTGCCACCCCTAGGTCTAGGAATCATCGGCGCATAATCACGCCAGCAGTTCGCGGACACAATCGGACGACAGTCGTAGTTTAGTCTAGGATTCGGTCTTAGCATCAGACGAATCCGCAACCGTCAACAAGCAGATCCCTCGATACACTCGGGATGACAAAGTCTTTTTCTTATTCTGTCACACTGAGCGAAGTCGAACGGTCTTCTTCCTTTCCGACTCAGGACTAAAGACGCGGGACTTTTACCCCGCTCCGAGCGGGGCAAGCTCTTCTTTACGGTATCGGCGTCCCCAACAAACTCGCGATCGCGGCGGCCATGCGGTTCACGGCATCGGCGAGATTCGTCGGCGAACCGGCCCACTTGGTGGGATCGGTGGGCGAGAAGGCCGTGATGGACGCGGGGTCAATCCACCCGGGAAACACTCCCGTCCCATTCTGCCAACCTGGCACGGAGGCGAGAATCTGTCCGGGCGTCCCAATCGGCAACCGGGCGTTCATCACCGCCCCGGGCGAACTATCCGACCACATGGTATAAACCATGTCCCCCGGCGTATCGGTGGACATGGGATTGACGAGATACTTGGCATCATTGGCGAGCGCGCTGACATTGCTTCCCGGCTGCAAGGAGTTATCGAGCTTGTTCTTGTCGCCCGGCACAAACTGCGCGGCTTCACTGGCAGTAAAGACCGGGTCGGTTTCCGGGTTCGTACCACCCGGCGGGCCTTGTGGCCCCTGCGGCCCCTGCGGACCGGGAGGGCCGGCCGGGACTGCATCAATCTTGTTGTTCAGTGAGTTGAGTTGGTTGCGGAGGAGATCGGCGTCCACAACTTCGCCGTTTTTGGGTTCGGTGGGGTCGAACATAGATAATCCTTAAAAAATAGTCCTGAGTCCTGTGTCCTTAGTCCGGAATCGAGTTCCACGAGAAGCGGGCACGCAATCCGGAGTCGTGAGACACCGGGCCGGGCGCGGTGGTGCAGACCGCGCCCGGGGATGGTGTTGGTTATTAGAGGCTCATGTGGCTGACGGCGTTGCTCCAGTCGCTGTAGCCGGTGCTGCCGCCGATGGCGCGGACTTCGGCGATGTAGGTCGCGCCGGGCGTCAGGCCGGTGATCGTCAGGTTGCGGGTGCTGGTGAACAACCCGCCGTTCTGCCACGGGCCGGGCGTGCCGCCGGCGCCGATGACGGCATACCGGGCTTCATAGGCGCGGGCATTGGCGACCGGCTTGAGACGGGCGACCAACTCACCGGAGTTGCCGTTGATCAGGTCCCCAATGACCGGCTGTTCCAAGGGGGTTTGAGCGTGATTGGTACTGGCGGCGTGATACCCGGTGGCGAGCAGCGCGGGCAGATCGCTGCTGCATTTGGTTTGGACATAGAGGGCGTTTTGGCGGAGGGAATCCACCAGCACGGCCCGCGCGGCATTCTTGGCCGCCGTGGCGGTGGGGCCGCCCTGGGCGTGGGCAACCATTGCCTCACTAAATGCCGTCAGTTGGATGCGCAGATCCGCCGGCGAGACGGGCGGTGTTGGACAGACGAGATTACCGGTCAGGCCGGTAATCACCGCATCGGTAAACTCATCCAATAACGGGTCGGGCATGCTGACAAAGTCGAACAGCACCCGGAGTAGTTGGTTCATTTTCAGGCCTCCTGAATTCGCGCGCGCGTAATGGGCCACGCCATAAACGGCGCTGCCATACCGGGCAAGGGGCGTGGTCATGGTCGGACTGCCTCGGTTACCGCGCGCGCGGTTGTTAGCTGTTGTTCGCCCCTGAACCGACCAAAGGAACGACTGGCCGGCAACTTGCCAGCCAGCCAATGCAAGAACAAAGCTCGCTTATGAGCCAATGAATTGAGCTTATGAGACAACCAATTGAGCTTGTCAGAGATTGAATTTGGCTTGTCAGAGAATGATTTGAGCTTGTCAGGCGACCATTTTGGCTTGTCAGAGAATGATTTGAGCTTGTCAGACAATGATTTTGGCTTGGCAAAGAATAATGTTGGCTTGTCAGAGATTGAATTTGGCTTGTCAGAGAATAATCTTGGCTTGTCAGACAACCAATTTGGCTTGGCAGAGAATGAATTGAGCTTGGAAATGATTGAGAAGCCAAAATCAGAGAACGACAAGCTCAAATGATTCGGTGAAAAGGGCGGTTGGGAGAAGGAAAAGGGCTTCGGAAGCTTAAAAAAGGTCGGTTTAGACGCCAAATGGGTTATCGGGGAGAGTTTCATGGGCTATTGAAGCCGGGAATGACTTGGATTCACGAGGCAATACCCTTGTTCCCTGAAGGAATGACTTAAGTTCGTCGCGCAATTAATTGAATCAGGCGGAGAATTAGTTGAATCGGTCACTGAATTAAGCGTTTTTGCTGGGAAAACGGGTGTTTTCGGAACGAAAGCCGGTATTACCATGCTGGAAACGCTGGCGGTCATGACTTGGACTGCTCGCAACCGGGGCAGTTGGCCTGACAGGGTTGAAAGCCGAGGATCACAAGCTCTGGACAGTTGAGGCGCCGCGACCACCGCGAGATATCATCGAGTCCCGGGAAGAGCTTGCCGAGGTACCAGTCATGCAACGTGGACTTGGCCGTGCCGGTACGGATGGCGAGTTCTATCACCGTCTGTTTGGTGAGCCGCATCCCCAAATAATTCCTGAACGCAGTCGGGCGATCAATCATTGCGGCGAGAGACTGGCACAGATTCCATCCGGGTGCCCGGATAAATGAAAATATTTTTACCCTCAATTACCCACCCCACCCTGCCCCAGCAGTGCAAGTTCAAAAAAGAGATTGGCGCAGTGCCCGCCCCTTGCGGTATAAATCCGCCAAGCACCGCGCCGAATCGTCAATTGAACATTTATGCAATGGATCACCAGCCTGCTAACGCGGCGCAGCGTGTATTGCTCGAAGCACGCCACCGGCAAACACTCCATGCCAAAACTTTCGCCCACGAAATGCGCTACGGGTGTTGCAAATTTTCAGCCTGCAACGTATAGTCGCAAATTTCATGAGCAAATTCACGCCCCAGCCGGATGAGTTACAAAAACGAGCCAGCCGATTTTGGCCGCCAGAACTTCTTGCAAAAGCGAAAGCGCTCAGTGCGATACCGCGTCTCATTGAGACACAGGATAAGTTCATTTCAATTATAGATGTCTCTGACAAGAGCCCGAATTCTTGGAAGAACGTATTGCATGAAACGAATGAACTGCCACCTAATCTTTTCCTGAAACACCTACTGGTGCTTTCGGACTTGGGTGGGGAGCTTCTAAAGCGTTTGCGCCTTGAATTACCACGCACTTTCCGCGACGGGGAAATGGTTTTCTCTTGGCGGGAAGCTTCTCACACTTACAACTTCAAGCAGATCACGAATGGTGGCAAACTCGACAACAGTTCACTTTTTGTAGATGGAAAGTCATTGGCAATTCCCCATGACTTGGATGCTGCGATGGAAGACGTGATTATGCTTCTGCTCTTTGGCGCTGCAGCAACAAACGCGAAACTCCCAGAGGTCATCGGCGACAAGTGCATGATTGGCAGCTTAATTGGACGCAAGCCAGAATTGCAAAAGTTCGTTCGGCAGCGCTACATTTTAGTCAGTCGAATCACAGCCGGTGCAACTTCAAATTCTTTGGGTCAGATCGCACAGGACTACGTTTGTGAGTTGCTTCGGAAAGATTTGCCTGAGTGGAAAATCACGCGCAATGGACGGATTCCAGGTATCAGCCAGAACGCCGGCAACACAGACATGAACTTTGACATTGTGGCGACGTCGCCTTCAAAGAAACACTTTGCAATCGAGGTCAGCTACCAAGTCACGACCAATAGCGTTATTGAGCGCAAATCTGGACAAGCCCAAGCGCGCGCTAATCTCCTACACAAAGCAGGACACAAGCTGGCATACGTGATGGATGGTGCCGGGAACTTTGAACGCATAGCCGCGTTAAGAACGATTTGCGACTTCAGCGATTGTACGGTTGCTTTCACACCGGAAGAGATAAAAGTTTTGGTTGAATTTCTGACCGGACAAGCGTAACGCGATTACAAAAGGTGAAGTATGGCTCATCAGAGTGAAAATTCCCAAAGGTTAAAGCCCCATACGCGGCGTATATTAGAAATCGCCCAATTGAGGCCGACCGCAGATAAGCCATCTGTGGTTCTGCTCAACCTCCCGTGTAACAGAAGTGATGCCGATGCCGCAAATTCGGATGAAGTATTTAAGGGAATCGCCGAGTTTTGCGGGAAACAAAACGAAGAATCGACAATCTGCTTGATCAGTTCTTCCCCTGACGCAGCACGCCTACTCCCCTTCTTGGTAAAATCGCTGCGCTATCAACTTTGGATTGCGGTGAAGGTGCCTAACGATTTCTACCCGGCGCAAGAAGGCGAGTTACCGCGCAGGCATGTGGCGCTGCTGGTAATGACTCGTTACCGGGCTTCACTGCGACACACGACTACCAGAATCGGCTATACCTATTGTCCAGCCTGTCGAAAGACGACTAAAGACTACGGCGGCAAAAAACACACTTACAATCCTTACGGAACTTTGATGTCAGACGTTTGGAGAGACATTGAATGTGATCCACGAAACGGCGCGCCTGAGATTATTGATAGACTCTGCGACCTCTTCGGGCTCTCGCCTTACAAAGACCTTCATGTTCTTGATCTCCGGCAATGCAAGGACCTCCAGGCACGAGCTCAAGTCTCTATCGTGAAGGAAGAGGCATTGCAGCTATTTCAAACAAGGAGGGCACGTCCACAAGGTTCGCGACTTATCAACGATGATTGCTTGAAAGCACTGCGCGATTTGCCAGATGCATCGGTCGATTTTTGCTTCGCCGATCCTCCATACAATATCCAAAAGAAGTACGACCACTGGAACGACGGATTAGAGATGCAGCACTATTTTGAATGGTGCGACCAATGGCTATCGGAGTTGGCAAGAGTTTTGAAGTCGGGAAGAACTCTCGCAGTAATCAATATTCCGCTTTGGACTGTGCGGCATTACCAACATCTTTGCACGAAGCTTTCTTTCCAGTCGTGGATCGCTTGGGACGGATTGAGCCTGCCAGTGCGAATGATAATGCCGAGCCATTACTCAATCTTATGCTTTTCTAAAGGCACTCCTCGCCCATTGCCCGGCCTTGATCAAACATTCCTATCTAGCAATGAAGGCAAAGCCCTGTTGCCTCTCCAAGAGTTTTTTTGCGTTCGTGCGCAGTGCATTGCTCAGCGGAAACTTGTCGCGGGTTCAGATCGTGGAGAATTCACAGACTTGTGGTACGACATTCATCGGCTAAAGCACAACAGTCGACGGGTCGATCATCCGTGCCAGCTTCCACCACAGTTCATGCGGCGGCTCATCGCTCTGTTTACGAAGCCGGATGAGCTAGTATTGGATTGCTTCGACGGGGCGGGAACGACGACTCTTGTCGCTCACCAAATGGGACGGCGCTTCATAGGGATGGAGCTTTCGTCTCAGTACCACAAGCTGGCTGAGGAACGCCATGAAATGATTGAGCGTGACGAAGATCCGTTCGGAAAAACTTCGGATGTTCCAAATGTCAAAAACAGCCGCGTCGAAAGACTTCGCAAACAGAAATATGCTGTTAGCAAGAAAGTCCTCCAGCTTGAAGTGCGACAGATCGCACGAAAGCTCGGCCGTTTGCCAACGCGTGAGGAAGTCGGTGCAATGAGCCAGTATCCCATCGACTACTTTGAAAACTACTTCGTTAGCTGGGGCGAAGTATGCGCTGCGGCGAGGCATGAAGGTATGTCGGATTCCCCTCAAAAAGTGCCAGCGAGAGATCTCCAGCCTCATTTGCTATAAAGCTCAAGCTGGCGGAAATCCGCAATCACTTGCCCGAAGTCACTGCCGCGGTGAATGCACTGAAGCCCGGAGATTACCTGGAATTGCAGTGGACGACCTGAAGTCGCCCCGCCGAGTTAGTTTTTCAACATCGCCATTCATTCTAGCCAGTGGGCTGGACATTGGAAACAAAAAGGCAAGACCGGCAAGTCTTTGACCGGTTCGCGTCGCCGCGCAGCTCCCGCCGCCACGCTCTCTCTGAGTTGCAACCGGGCTGATTTTAGTTCAAACTCCGCCAATGAATTTACGCGCTCGGAAGTACGCCATTTGCTTATTCGCGATTCCCGCGTTGCTCTTTGTCGCCGCTCCAGCTTCGGCTGTCGATGCGCTTCAAGCGTTCGCTTCCGCGCGGTTGGTCGAGAATCAGCAACACGATGGAGACAGTTTCTACGTCGTTGCCGACGACCAACAGATTCTCGTGCGGCTTTACTTCGTTGATTGCCCGGAAGCGACCACTTCGGCGACGAGCGATGCCGCGCGCGTGCGGGAACAGGCGCGGTACTTTGGTCTGCCCGACGCGACACGGGTGGTTCACTTCGGCAAGGAAGCCGGGAAGTTCGTTAGCCAGGTCTTGGCGAAGCCGTTCACCCTGCATACGGCGTTTGCCGCGTCGCCCGGTCGGTCAACGGCGCGGCGTGTTTACGGGTTTATCACCACGGCCGACGGCAACGACCTCGCCACGCTTCTGGTTCAAAACGGCTACGCTCGCACCTATGGGATTGGCAGGGAAACGCCGCAAGGTGTTTCACGGGATGAGATGGTCGGACGATTGCATGATTTGGAAGTGGCGGCGATGATGAAGCGTACCGGCATCTGGGCGGAGAGCGACCCCGACCGCATTGCCGAGCTTCGTGCTTCGCAACGGCACGAAGCTCAGGAATTGAAGGATCTCCAAAAGCGCACCACCGCTGCCGAGACGCCAGCCGGCCCCATTGATCTGAACGCTGCGACACTCGATCAACTGCAAACTGTGAAGGGCATCGGGCCGACTCTTGCGGCGAGAATCGTTGCCGCTCGTCCGTTCAAAAGCGTGGACGAGTTGATGAAGGTAAAGGGTGTTGGCGACAAGAGGTTGGAGCAGTTCCGTCCGCATTTTTTTGTGCTGGAAGATAAGCCAAAAGCTGAGGACGAAAAGAAAGAGGGCGCTCCAAAATAGTTTGGACAGGACTATAGCCAGAAGTCAGCGTCCGTGCCTAAGAAAGTCCCGCCGCCTGCACCGCATCACCCACGCTACGCAACAGAGCGGACGCAGAAGACTTCATCTCCTCGCAGTGCTTCCAGCGCGGATTCTGGGACAGTGATGACGGCCAGCGTGTCGCCAATCCGCCTTGGAAACTTTGGCCTGCCGAACAGCCAGCGCAGGTGGTACAAGGAATGCATGCCAAAGAAACCAACTTTCAAAACCATTGTCAGCGACAAGAAGATTGTGTTTGAACTGAGCCTTGAATATCTCCGCGCGGAAGTTGCGCATTATAATTGGCGCACCATTCAACTCAACCGGGAGGATCCACGGGAAAAGTGGACTTGCTTCCGCATCACGGATGGCAAGTTGTTTATGAACTACATTCTCTGGTTTTTGACGAAAAATGGCCGGATTAGTGGAAACTCGCTACAAGATCTCGTCACCTACACGATCGCGGAAGCCCTCGAAATGCCGACGAGGAAAAACACGGGGTTCGTGGAGCTGCCCTTTGGCTCGAAAGACGCCGAGGCTTTCAAGCCGGCCCAGCGGCGACCAGCACCAACGGGGCGCACTCGCGGTGCAACTCCACTCCGGAGTTGAAGACGCGTTGGGGTTTGTGTTAAAGGCACGGCATGCCATTGATTAAACAAATTGCACACATCTGCATCGGGGCGATTGATCTAAAGAAGAGCGAACATTTCTATTGCACGGCGTTGGGTTTGAAAAAGAAGTTTCGCTTCATCCGCGATGGGAAAGAATTCGGGATGTATCTTGATCTGGGAAACAACACATACATTGAGATCTTTGAACAGGCCGCGCTGGAGTCAATTGAGCGACATCCAATCAGGCACCTCTGTTTGCAAGTGGACGACATTGGGAAAGTCATTACTGCGTTGCGGTCGCAGGGGTATGAAGTTTCCGACAAGCAACTCGGAGCGGATCACAGTTGGCAATGCTGGGTCAGTGATCCGCATGGTGTTCGGATTGAGATGCACCAGTACACGGCGGAAAGCTCACAAGTGACAGGCCATGATTGTGTGATTCCGGTTAAGAAGGCGTAACCAGTCATGCCAACACCCAAGATTAGGATCGCCAACCTCGACAACGAGACTCTTGATAAGATTCATGTCATGGAGGAGGAGTTGGGCCATTCCATCGTGGCTTTGGAGCCGTATTATCCACCAGCCAATCTGACCGCCGCGCAGGTCAGCAAATTGAAACTCTTGGAGCAAGAGCTGGGCGTAGTGTTGTTGGCATACAACAAAGAGTAAAGGCACCGAGTGGAAACGCGGCATTTTACGACCTGTTGCATCGGTCTGCTGCTATTGATTCAAACTGTCGCGGGCCAACAGCCAGCAACCGCCCCGGCCGCGACAAACTCGGTTACCACCGTTCTTAAAGCCGTCCCGCCAGATCCTGAACAATTGACGATTGATTTGGATGACGGAGTGAAAATGGAGTTTGTGTTGATTCCCGCCGGCGAGTTTCTGATGGGTTCATTCAAAAACAATCCGCCGGTGCATAACGTCAAACTCACCAAACCATTTTACATCGGCAAATATGAAGTGACGCAGGACCAATGGCTCGCGGTGATGCACGAAAACCGCAGTAAATTCAACAACCCCAAACGGCCAGTGGAAAATGTGAGTTGGGAGGATTGCCAAAAGTTCCTAATGCTGCTTAACGCGAAAGCAACCGGCCAGACATTCTCGCTTCCGACCGAAGCCCAATGGGAATACGCTTGCCGGGCGGGAAATGATGATTCTCCGGATACTGATGATGCGGATTTGGAAACGTCTGGCTGGTATTTGAAAAATGCGGCGCACATGACACATCCCGTCGGCGAGTTGAAGCCAAATGCTTGGGGGGTCTACGACATGCAAGGCAATGTGTGGGAATGGTGTGCCGATTGGTTTGGAGCTTACGAAGGCGGTGATGAAACCGATCCGACCGGCCCAGAGACTGGATGGATGCGCGTTTTGCGCGGTGGCTCATGGTGCAACTACGCCACGAGTTGTCGTTGCTCAAATCGTGGCTTCTACCCGCCCACGACGCGGAACCAATACTGCGGGTTCCGTGTGGTGGTTGACATTCACTAGACTGCAACGGGCGAAACCTTTGCAAAGCCATGGGGTTTGAGTGTTAGTTGGTTTATTGAACAATTAAAAAAAGGAGTGAGCATGAAAAGCAATTGGTTCAAAGCGTTAAGCGTGGTTGCGATCGTCGCAGCCTTGGTGGTCATCACAACGGTCATGGCGGAGACCACGCGGGAAACAATTCAAGGAAAGTCCGCGGCACTCGACTCATACAACGCCAAGCATATGAACCCCAGCATTGCCAACGCCACCGTGACGGTGACAACCAACGGGGCGGATACGGTTTATTATGTTCACGGCTGGGCGGGAATCATCTGCGCCAAGAATGACGGCAAGCAGGTTCAGGTAACTGGCGTGGTCGGCCAGGGATCGGACGGCAAGCCGACGATCACAGCCAGATCGGTTGATGTTAAGATTATCATTGTGCCGTAAAAGTCCGCTCGGTGACTTAATGGAGAAACCACTGTGCGCATTGGCTTGATACGATTGTTATTCTTTGCAGTTCTAGCTGCTGAGTGTTTTGCGCAATCCAATACTCCCGCCTCCAACTTGGGGTCGGCCCTATCACAAGGGTTGGCCGATGCGATGCGCGAATCGCGGGCTAAAGAAGCGGCGGCCACAAACCAACAACAGAACACCGGCCCCCTTCTGTCTCAAGTAACAATCACTGGAAAAGTGATACCGGCAGAGTGGAGCGCAAAAGAGGCCGCCACCGTATCCATAAGAGGGCTTTACTATAAAATCGTCAAGGATGCCAAAGGCAAAGTCGTTGCCAAAGATGCGGCCAACAAAAAAGTCGAGATCAAGGGCACAGTGATCGAGCGTGACGGCACAAAATGGATCACTGTTACGTGGTGTGCCTTGGTCGAGTAGTCCTTTATACGCCAGCAACAACGCATTCCACACCACCCTCCAAACCCTGTAATCAGATGTGCTCGTCGCTGCTTGCGATCTTTTCAAGCCGGACACGATTACTGATGCGAATCTGGTTCCCACGGTAAGTCAACACCCGCTGCTTGCTCAGCCTGGCCAATAACCGTGATAGCGTTTCCTTGGTGGTGCCCAACATCTGCGCCAGCGTGGTTTTGCTGACGTTGATGCAAATCGGCTGACCCGGTTGCGACGGCAAGCTCAACACATAGCTCGCAAAACGCGCCGGCACCTCTTTCAATGTCAGATCGGTCAGCGCGTTGCGCAGATGATTCAGCCATTGCACCAGCGCGCCCATGATTTTGAAACTGAGCTTCGCGTCCCGCGCCAGCAGTTGCTTGAATCCGTTCTTCTCAATCCACAAAACGGTCGCCGCGGTCAATGCCTCCGCCGTGGCCGGATAGGCTTCCATGAACATCGCCGCCTCGGCAAACGCATCCCCGGCGGCAACCACGTGGATGATGCGTTCGCGGCCATCGGGGCCAAGTCGGTAAATCTTCACCGTCCCGGCAATCAGCACGCAGAACCCGCGCGACGGTTCGCGCTCGTTGAAAATGATTTGCCCCTTTCGGTATTCCCGACGGAGCGTGATGGTTTGCACCGCCGCCAACTCAGGCGCTTCCAAATCGGCAAACAGCCGGCAACTGCGCAGCAAGAACGTCAGGTTCATCGCCGCCGGCGCGGCCCGAAGGAGTAGCCCTTGGAAGTGCGGGCCATCGTCACGTTGCGGCGGGCGCCGGCACCGGAATCCTCGTGGAAGGCAGCCGTGGCGGTGTAATGGAAATTGTCCAGCTGCAGGCGCGGAATCTTCGTGCCGATGAACCGCTCGATGGCATTCACATGCTCGGCTTCCTCGGTGGTAGTGAGCGTGAAGGCGTCGCCGACCTTTTGCGCGCGGCCGGTGCGGCCAATGCGGTGGACGTAGTCTTCGGGATGCTGCGGCACGTCGTAGTTGATGACGTGCGTCACGCCTTCGACATCAATGCCGCGCGCGGCAATGTCGGTGGCAACCATGATCTCGTACTTGCCGGACTTGAAGCCTTCCAACGCTTCGATCCGCTCGGTCTGGGTCCGGTTGGAATGCAGGACGGCAACGGCGTGGTTGGCCTGCTTGAGGCGGACGGCGATTTTGTCCGCGCCGTGTTTGGTCCGGGAAAAGATGAGGACGCTGTCAAAGTTGGTCCGCTCCAGCAAGGTGATGAGCAACTGGAACTTTTGCGTCGCGGCCACCGGGTAAAACGCGTGCGTCACCGTTTCCGCCGGCAACCGCCGCTCGCCGATGAAGATGTGCTCGGGATTGTGCAGCGCCCAGCCGGCCAGCCGTTCGATCTCGCTCGGAATCGTAGCCGAGAACAACAGCGTCTGCCGGGCGCCCGGACATTTCTCAACCACGCGGCGGACTTGCGGCAGGAAACCCATGTCGAGCATTCGGTCAACCTCGTCGAGGATGAGCATCTGCACATCGTTCAGCCGCACATCCCCCTGCTCCATCAAATCCAGCAAACGGCCCGGCGTGGCGATCAGGATGTCCATGCCGCTCTTCAAATCCTCGCGCTGCTTGCCGTAGCCGACGCCGCCAAAAATGACCGTGGTGCGCAAATCGGTGAACCGGCCGTAATCGCGAAAGGCGGTTTCGACTTGTGCGGCGAGTTCGCGGGTCGGTTCGAGCACGAGACACCGGCACGTGCCGTGTTTCCCGAGCTTGGTCAACACCGGCAACGCGAACGCCGCGGTCTTGCCGGTGCCGGTCTGCGCGGAGCCGATGACGTCCCGGCCAGCGAGCACCGCCGGGATGCCGCGAACCTGAATCGCGGTGGGTTCGGTATAGCCCGCCGCAGCCACCCCGCGCAGGACGAGTTCGGATAAACCAAGTTTTTTGAAAGGCATAATTAAATCTCCACGGAATTGCCGGCGTTACCGCGCGTCGTCGCCGACGCTCAGCTCGCCTTCCAGAATGTCCGCCGTCGCAAAGCTCGTGCGGATCGGGTCGGTGATTTGCACTGCGCCGACGCGCTGGCCGTCGCGATAGACTACCAGCTTGGTACCAATGGCCGGCATCGGGCGCGACCGGTAATCAAGGACGACAAACCGGAGTTTGGCATCGAGGTGAGTGATTTTGGCACCGGTGGCGCTGTGCTGCACGGCGGGTTTCGCGGCGGGCACGGTGGCGGGCGGCGTGGATTGCGTCGCGCACGCGGTCAGGATTGCAAGGAGGAGCCCAAGGCTCAGGATGTGTTTCATAATCGCAGCTAAAGTTGTGGCGCGCCCGGGGAGATTCGAACTCCCGACCGACGGATTAGAAATCCGTTGCTCTGTCCAACTGAGCTACGGGCGCAAGCTTTGGAAAGATTGTCGGTTGTGAACTGTTTCGCGGTCATTCTTTGGTGTGATTATCCAATGCGCCAGCGGACAAGTCAAGCATCGCGTGCCCGCCGCGACCAGTTCCGGGGCCTACCGGTGCGGGGTTTTACCGAGTCGGAGCTTGATTCCGGGCGGACTTCCGGTAATCTCGCGGCCAACAACATGAGTGCGCGGCTCCTCCCCTCATCCCTCAGTCGCCGGTATGCGTGGGTACCAATCCCGGTCCTGTTGACGCTGATCGTGGGGCTCCGGCTGGCGGATTTGCCGACGGTCTATGAATCGCGCTGGTTGATGGTGCTGTTGAATCTGGCGGGTACATGCCTCGCCGCCATCTGCATCTGCATTTTGACCGCGCGCGGTTTTCTGGCCAACGGCCAACCGGGGCTGCTGCTGTTTAGCTGCGGCTCGGTGATCTGGGGCAGCACTTCACTCATCGCCGCCGCGATGGACAAAGCCTGCACCCACGGCGTTGCGTTCGTACTGGACATCTCCGACCGCAAAGCCAGCGAACTCCAAGCGCGCACGCACTTGGCAGAACTGCGGCAGATGAACGCCGAACTCAGCCGGTTCAATCGCGCCGCCGTGGACCGGGAATTGCGGATGATCGAGTTAAAAAAGGAAGTCAACTCCCTCTGCGCTGCCGCCGGCCAACCGGACCGCTACCCCCTGCCCCCGGTCTAAGCCGACCACTACCTAAAATCGGTAGCCGTCCATAGTCCGCTTGTCACCGGGCAGTCATTACTAGTCACCCGTGGACGATAAAATGGCGCCCGTGGACGATAAAATGGCGCCCGTGGATCGTTCACGGGCACCCGTGGATGATTAAATGGTACCCGTGGATGATTCACGGGCACCCGTGGACGGTTAAATGGCACCCGTGGATGGTCCACGGGCACCCGTGGACGGTAGATTGGCACCCGTGGACGGTCCACGGGTACGATAAATCCTGCGAATTTTGGTTTGATTTCAGGTTTCTTCCCCGATATTTTACGCGCCGCGATGACGTTGCCCTCCAACTCCCGTTCGCCCGACTGGCTCATCCGCCGGTTAGCGTTATTCTCATTACCGGCACTGGCGCTGGCCATCGTCGCCTTGTGGATTGCGGACGTGCAAACCAGCTACACACAACCGGCCCTCTTTTGGTTCTTCCATGTCGGGATGGTATTCATCGGGATTGGCCTGATCGTGATCCCGGCAATGCGCGGGTTTCTCGCGAATGGACAGCCGAGCGTATTAATGATCGGCTGCGGTTTTTTCATGTCGTTGCTGGGTGCGCTGGGCATGAAGATTGCCGGCGACTTGGACAAGGGGTTCGCAACTTACAACACGGCGGTGCTGCTCTCGGGGGTGTGTCATTTGCTGGGCGTGGTGCTGACGGCCAGACATCCCACCCGGTTACCCCGGCCCGGGCTGTGGTTGCTGGCGGTATTTGGGACCGGGACGGCATTGATGGGCGTGGTGCTGTGGGCGGCGCTGGCCGGGCGGATGCCGGTGTTTTTCATTCCCGGCACCGGCAGCACACTGGTGCGCGTGGTGGTGGTGCTGGCCGGCGCGGGATTGTTGGGGTTGACGGCCGGATTGTTGTGGCGGGCGAATCGGCGGACGCCGGCGCCATTTTTATTTTGGTACGCGCTGGGCCTCGGGCTGCTTGCGGTGGGATTAACCGGGTCGCTGCTGATCATGGTGAAAGATTCGCCGTTGCAGTGGCTCACGCGCACCACGCAGGTGCTGGGAACTTTTTACATGAGCGCGGCGGTATGGCTGGGCGGACGCAACGGGGGCCGGCGCAATCCGCTGGCGGCAGTGGAAGAGGCGTGGCGGACGAAAGGTTGGCTGCTGAGTTTGTGGCGGCAGGCGCCGGTGTCGCGGCTGGCGCGCTATGTCGGCGCGGTGCTGGTGGTGGCGGCGGGCTTCGGCTTGCGCTTGGCGATCACGGCGTGGATCGGGCCGGGCTTGCCCACGTACATTACCTTTTACCCGGCAGTGATGTTGGCGGCGCTGCTTGGCGGGGTCGGGCCGGGCTTGTTGGCAACGGCGACGGCAAGTTTTGTCGCGGGGTATTGGATATTGCCGCCAGTCGGCCAGTGGGCCATTGCTACGACGGTTGACCGAACGGGATTAATGCTGTTCGCCGGCATGGGCGTGTTCATGAGCATCATCGCCGAACTTTACCGGCGGAAACGGCAGCAGGTGACGGAGTTTGAGCGCGCGGCAGCAGAACGCGTGGCCGCGGAAGCCCTGCGCCGGCAGGCGGAATTGATTGACCCGATCCGGGCGGAGCTGATCGCGGCGGAAATGCTGCGCACGGTGCGCAACCGCGACCGCACGGAGCCGGCCGCCGTGCCCGACTGGCTGGCGCGGGTGCCGACCGTGGCCGGCGTGGTGGTGGCGTTCACCGGCGCGGTGGTGCTGGTGGGCTGGCTCTTTGACGTAACCGCTCTGAAGAGCGTGTTACCGGGCTTGGTGACGATGAAGGCCAACACCGCGTTGGGCTTGCTGCTGGCCGGCGTGGCGCTGGCCGGGCGGGATCGGCGTTGGTTGCGGCTGGTGTGCGCCGCCGGCGTGTGCGTGCTGGCGGGATTGACGCTGGCGGAGTTCGCCGCCGGTTGGGATTTGGGAATTGATCAATGGCTGTTCCGCGAATTGCCGGACGCGCCGACGGTGTCTCCGGGGCGGATGTCCATTGGGACCGGCTGGTGCTTTGCGCTCAGCGGCGCGGCCTTGTTGCTGTTGAAACTGCGGCGAATCCGGTGGGTGACACCGACGCTGGCGGCGCTGGCAGGCAGCCTCGGCGCAATGGGATTGTTGGGCTACATCTTCGGCGCGCAGTCGCTGTATCATTTCGGCAGCACATCGAGCATGGCGCTGCACACAGCGGTGGCGTTTGTGGTGCTGGCGACCGGGCTGCTGTTGGCGCGCCCGGATGGACTGACGCACCTGCTGTCAACCGCCAGCCCCGGCAACCAGTTTGTGCGCCGGTACGTGCCGGTGATTGTCTTAATGACGATCCTCATCGGGTTGCTTCACCGGCGCATCGAGCAAACTGGGATCCTGACCCAGCCCACCGGCGACGCCATATTCGTGCTGGCCATGCTGGTCGCGGCGCTGACAGTAGCCTGGTGGATTGCGCACGCGCTCAACCACGCCGACGCGACGCGCCGCGAAACGGAAACGCAACTGCGCCACCAGAGCGAGTTGATGAATCACGCCGGCGAGGCGTTGATCGTGCGCGAACTGGGCGGCGCGATCCGGTTTTGGAACCAGGGCGCGGCCACGCTCTACGGTTGGTCGGCCGCCGAGGCCATCGGCCAGCGCACAAACATTTTGCTGCACACCGAGGGCGTGCCGGTGGCCGAGAAAGACCGGCAACTGGCACAGACCGGCCATTGGGAAGGCGAACTCACCCACACCGCGCGCGACGGCCGGCGCATTGTGGTGGAGAGCCGCCAGACCGCCACGCGCGGAGCCGACGGCCAGATCATGGTCTTGGAATCCGACCGCGACATCACCGCGCGCAAAGCCGCCGAACTCGAACTGCACACCGCGCGCAACGCGGCACTGAACCTGATGGACGACGCCGTGGCCGCGCGCCGGCAAACCGAGCAGGCCAACGCGGCGTTGCAGGCCAGCGAACAGCGCATCCAACAGGCGTTGAATGTCAGCCATTCGTTCACCTTTGAATGGCAGCCGGCCACCGACGCGGTCCTGCGCTCCGACAGTATCGCGACAATCCTGCGGCTGACCGGCGCGGCCGTGTGCAACGACACCGGCCAGAATTATTTCAAAAGCATCCACCCGGATGACCGCGCGAGATTCACCCAGACCCTCAAGGACCTGACTCCCGCTGCCGACAGTTACACCACGGAATATCGGGTGGTGTGCGGTGACGGCACGGTGGTGGTGCTGGAAGAAACCGGCCACGCCACATTCAACGCCGCCGGGAAACTGGAGCGACTCGTTGGCGTGAGCACCGACATCACCGCACGCAAACAGGCCGAAGATGCGCTCGCTGTGAGCGAACAGCAGGCCCGCGAGCGGGCGGAGGAACTCGCCGTCGTGCTTGAGGCCGTGCCCGTGGCGGTGTTCATCGCCCATGACTCCGACTGTCGGCACCTCACCGGGAACCGGTTGGCCGACGCAATCCTGCGGATCCCCCACGGCGACGAGCTGTCACTGTCGGCGGCGGCGGCAACCAAGCCCCACCATTTCAAAGTTTTCCAGAATGGGCGCGAGTTGCGACTGGACGAATTGCCCGCGCAACGGTCGGCCCGCGGTGAGCACGTCAACGATTTCGAGATGACGTTGGTTTTCGACGATGGCGTGGTGCGCCACGTGTTGGGTTATGGCACTCCCCTGTTTGACGCGCAAGGCCAGCCGCGCGGGACGGTTGCGGCGCTGGTGGACATCACCGACCGCAAACAGGCCGTGGACGCGCTCGCCGCCAGCGAAACAAGGTACCGGTCGCTGTTCCAGAATTTGCAGGAAGGCTTCTATCTGGCCGAAGCCATTTTCGACGACCACGGCCAGTGTTGCGATGCGGTGTACCTGGACGTAAACCCGGCGTTTGAGCAAATAATGAGCCGGCGGCGGGAGCAAATCATCGGCCACCGCGTCAAGGAATTGGTGCCCGAGATCAAACCGCAATGGCTGGCAGTGTTCGGCCAGGTGACGCAGACGGGTGTCGCAATCAGCCACGAATCCTATTCGGATGTCTTTCAAAAACACTTTGAGGCGTTTGTCTTCCGGCCGGAGCCCGGCCGGTTCGGGGTGCTGGTCCAGGACGTCACCGCGCGCAAACAGGCCGAGGCCGATTTGCGCGTCCGGGAAGAGCAATTGCGGCTGTTCGCGGAACATGCGCCGGCGTCCATTGCGATGTTTGACACCCAGATGCGCTACATCGCGGCCAGCCAACACTGGTTGGCGGATTTCGGTTTCGCGGGGCAGGATCTGCGCGGACGCTGCCATTATGATGTGTTCCCCGAGATACCCGACCGCTGGCGGGCAATCCACCGGCGCTGCCTGGACGGCGCGATCGAGCGCTGCGACGAAGATCCATTTGTGCGGGCCGATGGGACGACCCAGTGGTTGCGCTGGGAGATCCGGCCCTGGCACACCGTCGCGGGTGCCGTGGGCGGCATTGTTATTTTCAGCGAAGACATCACGGCGCGCAAACAAGCCGAGGTCCAATTGCGGTTGCAGACCAGCGCGCTCCAGGCGGCTGACAATGCCATTGCCATCATCGATCGCAACGGTGTGATCCAGTGGATCAACGCGGCGTTCACGCGCCTGACCGGCTACAGCGCCACGGAAGTGATCGGGCAAAACCCGCGCGTGCTCAAGTCCGGGCAGCACCCCGTTGAGTTCTACGCCGGCATGTGGGCCACGATCATTGCCGGGCGCGTCTGGCACGGCGAACTGGTCAACAAACGCAAGGATGGCCAGCTTTATACCGAGGAGATGACCGTCACGCCGGTCACTGCCCCCGACGGGACGATCACGCATTTCATCGCCATCAAACAGGACATCACCGCGCGCAAACAGGCGGAGCTGGCGCTGCGGCTGAGTGAGGAACGGTTGCAGTTCGCGCTGACGACCATCCAGACCGGCGCGTGGGAATTGGATTTGGTGGATCACACTGCCTACCGGTCATTGGAACACGACCGCGTGTTCGGCTACACGGAATTATTGCCGGCGTGGACTTACGAAATGTTTCTCGAACATGTGCTGCCGGACGACCGCACCATGGTGGACGGCAAATTCCAGCACGCAATAAAAACCCATGGTGACTGGAACCTTGAATGCCGCATTCACCGGGCCGACGGAGCGGAGCGGTGGATTCTGGCCGCGGGCCGCCATTGTCCGGATGCCGCCGGCGTCGTGCGGCGCATGGCGGGTATCGTGCAGGACATCACCGACCGCAAACAGGCGGAAGCCCAGATCAAGGCGGCATTGACGGAGAAGGAAGTCCTGCTCAAGGAGATTCATCACCGGGTGAAGAACAACCTGCAAGTCATCTCCAGCCTCGTTAGTTTGCAGGCCGACGACATGACTGATCCGCGGCTGTTGGAGGTGTTCGGCGACGTGCGCGACCGGGTCCGCGCGATGGCGCTGGTGCATGAGTCGCTCTATCAAACGGGCGACTTGGCGCGGTTGAATCTGGCCGACTACGCCACCAGCCTGATGAACCATCTCTGGAGCGCGCACCGCGCCGTGGCCGGGAAGGTGCAGCTCAAGCTCGCCATCGCCCCTGTGATTCTGCCGGTTGATCTTGCGGTGCCGTGCGGGTTGATCCTGAACGAGCTCGCCAGCAACGCCCTCAAGCATGCATTCCCCGGCGGCCGCAGCGGCGAAGTCACTGTGACAGTGGAACACGATCCCAAGTCCGACACGGTCTGCCTGTGCGTGCGCGATAACGGCATCGGTCTGCCGGCGAATCGGGACTGGCAGCAATCCAAATCACTCGGCGTGCGCCTCGTCCACATGCTCGCCCACCAGTTGCGCGGCACGGTGACGATCGGCCCGGGTCCCGGCGCGGAGTTCCGGGTCACCTTCCCCATTAACAACGGCGCCAGCTAACTTCGTCACCAGTCATTTGGCGTGACGGGCGATGTCGTCCAGAATGTCCTTGGGTGTGGCGGGGTTTTGCGCAAACCAATGGTCCAGCCCCGTGATCAGCTGCGGTTTGTGATAGTAAATTTCCCGCATGATTTCCGGCGGCGTGTGCGGATTGGCAGCCAATGGCTGGTAAAGGTACGGCGGATAGGAACTCGTCCGGTAAAGCCGCGCCAGCGTCTCGCCCCGGCAATTCGGGTTATTCACCACCGCTGCCTCAATACCCAGATCCTTGGACTCCGCCAGACGATCCAGCAGATCGACGGAAACAAACGGCTGTTTAAGCGCGGCGATCACAAATAATCGGTCATTCATCCGGCCGGCAATCAGTGAATTGAGCACTTCCGCTTCGTGGCCGCGGTTGGTCTGTAGCATTGCCTGGATCGCCGTGCAGTCATCCAAATATTCCTTATCGTTGGCGCGCAGCATGGCATCGCGCTGCGCATTGCGTTGCACGGTCTTGTTGCCATCCACGATCAGCATCACGACAATGCCCACCGCTCCCAGCAAACAGACCCAACCGAGTAGCCGCGTCAGCCATTTGGCCGAGCCTTTCAGATTGCCGAACGCCCAGCCCAGCACACCGGCGACCGAACCGTAGAACGGCAGGAAGATAATCCCGATTGCTGCCGTGGATGAACGCGACTTGGAGATCGCCCAAAAGCCCGCCACAACAGTGAGCGCAAAGAAGATGAGCGCCAAACCCAGACCCTTGCGGCGCTTAGCCACAAACAGCTTCACCATGCCGATCACGAATACCGGCAGGACAGCTAACATTAACAAAGCCATGCGCGAATGATGGCGCAGCCAGGAATGGTTTACAAGCCTCGCCTACGCTGCCGGCGGACGCAATGTGCGCGCGGCTTGCTTGCCCAGTGACGCGGCTTCGATTATTGAGCCGGTCACTTCAATGCGCGTGGCTTGCTGTCCGTCAGGACTGAAGACGCCAGCCACGAGCTTGAGCCGGTCGCCGACAACCGTGGCGTGCGCGGCATACGGAAACTGACAGCCACCGCCGAGCGCTTTCAGGAGCGCCCGTTCCGCTTCGGCGCAGGCCATCGTGTTGGCGTCGTTCAGCTTTGCCAGAATCTGGCGCGTGCTGTTGTCGGCTTGCCGAATCTCGCAGCCGATGATGCCTTGGCCGACAGCCGGGATCATGGTGCCGATGTCGAGGAGTTGCCACCGGTAACCAGGGACGTTCTGCCAGAGGCCGAGCCGTTTCAAACCAGCGGCGGCAAGGATTGTGCCGTCGAAGTCGGCGAGCTTGTGCAGGCGAGTGGCGACGTTGCCGCGAATTTCGACGATCTTTAAATCGGGACGCTTCGCCAGCAATTGCGCCTTGCGACGGATACTGCCGGTGGCGACGGTCGCGCCGTTGGGAAGTTGGTCGAGCGAATTGTACCGGCACGAGACAAACACGTCGCGGGCATCTTCGCGGGCCGGCACGGCGGCGAGCGTCAGACCATCGGGCAAGTCGGTCGGCAAATCTTTCAGGCTGTGCACGGCAACTTGAATCGTCCCGGCCAGGAGTTGGTCTTCAATTTCTTTCGTGAACAGCCCTTTCCCGCCGGCCGCCGCGAGTGAGACATCGAGGAACTTATCGCCGCTGGTTTTGATAATGACGGTTTCGACCGGCACACCTGACAGGAGCGATTTAACCAGCGCGACTTGCGCCAGCGCCAATGGACTGCCACGACTGCCAACGATGAGCGGGTTCACTGGTAGCGTTCCTCCAACCATTCGGCCAGCCGCGTCACGCGTTCGGCAATGAGTTCGCGGCAAATGTTAATCTCGCGTTTGCGCACGGCGAGATTGTCTTTAGCGATCTGCTGCATGTCATCCATGTTGTAAAGATATACATTTTCCAACTCGTCGCAGCCAGTTTCAATGTCGCGCGGCACGCCGATATCAATCAGGAACAATGGCCGGTTGTGGCGCGCCTTCATCAACGGGATCAATTTCTCGCGCGTAACAATCGGATGCGGCGAAGCAGTCGCACTGATGACGATGTCCACTTTCGAGAATTCCACTGGCCAGTCATCGTAATGGATTGCGCGTCCGCCGAGCTGGGCGGCCAACGTGCCCGATTTTTCCCGGTCACGACCACACACCAGCAACGTACCGGCCCCGCGGCTCCGCAAGGCTTTTGCCGTCGCCTCGCTCATCGTGCCGGTGCCAATAACCATGACGGTGCTTTGCGTCAAGTCGCGGAAAATCTTTTCCGCCAGTTCCACGGCGACATTGGCGACGGAAGTGGAACCGCGTGTGATGGCGGTGGTGGAACGGATGTGCTTGGCGGCGGCAAAGGCTTTTTGGAACAACCGATTGAGTGCCGCGCCGGTCGCGCCGGCGAGTTGGGCGGCAGCGTAGGCGTCCTTGACCTGCCCCAGAATTTCCGTCTCGCCCAACACCATCGAATCGAGACCGCAGACAACGTTCATCAAGTGCGCGATGCAGTCCCGGTTGTGGCGTTCGTAAAGATACCCGTCGAGCGGTTCGGTGAGCTTGTGATACGTGTGCAGATACCGGCGCAAGGCCGGCCCGGCCTGTTCGGCGTCCGCCGCCAGCGTGTAGATTTCCACGCGGTTGCAGGTGGAAACAATCGCCGCCTCGGCCAGCTTGGCCGCGCCCAGCAACTCGCAGGTCGCCTCGCCGAGCTTGGCGCGCGGAAACGCCACGCGCTCGCGCACGGCAACCGGCGCGCTGCAATGGTTCAGGCCGACCAGCACCAGATTCATCGTGCCAGCCAACTCATTCCCCAGTATGCCGTCAGTAAAAACACAAACGCCGCCATTGTCGCCACCGCCGCGCGACGGCCGTGCCAATTGCCGACCGTCCGCGCCGCGAGCAAGGCCGCGTACACCAGCCACGTCGCCCACGCCCAGACCACTTTCGGCCACGGCCACGCGCCGACAACCGTCTCGGAAATTATGCCGCCAAGCATGCCAATCGTCAGCAAGGCCACACCCAGCTTGAGCAACCGCACACCGATCACGTCGAGCTGCTCCACCGCCGGCAAGAGCCGGAACGTCGGGCCGGGATGATGCGACTTCAGTTGCCGGTCCTGCACGAAATCCATCGCGGCCACCACGAACGCCAACGCCAACGCGCCGCACGCAAGGATGCCGATGCCGGCGTGAAATTCAATCCACGGACTGTGCTTGAGCGCCGGCATGTGCGGCTTGTCAATCGGCGCGACCAAGCCGGTCAGCATCAGCACCGTCACCATCGGCGCCGTGAACGCACCAAGAAACGAGACCCGGTAGGACGGCCCAATCAGCAGGTAAAACAACACCAGCGCCCACGCGATAAACATCTGCATCTCGAAGAGATTGGTGAGCGGGCACCGTTGCAGGTTCATCCCGCGCAATACCAAGCCAGCCAGCTGAAGCAAGAACCCGGCTACCATCAGCATGACATTGATGTGATGGAGTGAAGCCACCGCCCGGCCACTGCGCAAGCGCCGGTGCGTGAGCGCGCTGGCGGCCACGTAAAACAACAACGCCATCCAGAAGCAATACCGGTCCATTATGCGCGCAAGCTCCTTTCGAGTTTCTGCCGGAGCGCCTTTGCCGCGGCGGGACTGGCACCGCCGGTCGAGATCGCAATGGTGAACGCACCGTGGTGGACCATGGCTGGCACGATGAAGTTGCCGGCTTCAGGCGGCGCGGCGCAGTTGACAAGCTGCCGGCGGCGTTGAGCCTCGGCGCAGACCTTGCGATTCACAGCCAAGTCATCAGTCGCGGCGACAACAAGCCGCGCGCCGCGTAAATCACCAGCGTGATACCGGCGGCGGAGCCAGCGCACTGCTTTCAATCGGCGCAAGGCGGGCGTGGCGACGGGTGCGATCACGGTCACGGTTGCGCCGGCGGCAAGCAGGGTTCGGACTTTCCGCGTGGCCACCTTGCCGGCACCGACGACGATGACTACTTGGTTGGTCAAGTCGAGGAAGAGTGGATAGCGCATGGAAATTTGGCGCGGAGGCGAGAGGTTAATCCCGCCCCCGCGTGTTAGTCGGAAGGGTTATAAGCCAGATTCTGTTTTTGATAGCCATTTATCTAAGCGACCTAACCCGCAGCTTCATTGACGCGGGCCACGTCTCGCTGCCTATTTGGTCTTGCTCCCGATGGGGTTTTCCTTGCCGCCGGCATCGCTGCCGGCGCGGTGAGCTCTTACCTCGCCATTTCACCCTTACCGGGCCTGCGCCCGGCGGTATCTTTTCTGTGGCACTGTCCGTCGACCGGCTATTACGCCAGCCGCCCCCAAGTGAATGGGGCATCGCGCCCTATGGAGTCTGGACTTTCCTCTCCGGCTTGCGCCGCAGCGGCTATCCGCCCTCCCAACATTATTCTGCCTGCCAATATAAAATACGTCCGCAATAACTGCAACTGGTCAACTCTTTTTCGCCTTTGGCGGCGTGGACAATTTGTGGCGGCAAATTCAGATGACAACCGCCACAATTGCCATGCTTGATCGCCACGATGGCCAGATCGCCTTTGCTGCGTAGCAGCCGGTTATACCGGCTCAATGCATCATCGTCCACGCTGGCCACCAACTTCTCGCGTTCGCTCTGCAACTGCGCCTGCTCCGTCTCGATCAGCTTCGCGCGCTTTGCCAATTCCGTCTTCTCCGCCTCGGCCTTGCCGGTCAATTCCTTGAGCTGCGCCTGTTCCGCCTTGAGGGCCGGCTGGAGCTTGTCCAATTGATCCATCAATTCGAGTTCCACGTCCTCGACCTGACGGATGTCGTCCTCGGCCTTGTTGATTTCCTTCAACAACGCCTGATACTCGACATTGGATTTGATCTGGTTGAGTTGCGTCCGGTACTTCAAAATATGCTGCTGCTTCGACTCGACTTCCACTTCCAACTGCTTGCGCTTGGATTCGATCTGCTTGAGTTCGGTCTTGGCGGTTTCGAGTTTGGCGGTTTCGTCGGCCAAGCGCTTTTGCGCGGCGGCGAGTTCCACCGGGATGCGCGCGGCTTCGGCTTTTAACTGTGCGAGGCGCCGGTCGCGGTCTTGGATGACGAGTAATTGTTGTAAGATATCCAACATGAGTTCACGTGCGGTGAGTGTACCGACGCCACCCGCCTTTTGTCAACACCGCGCCCCTCACCCGCTCCATGATTCCATTTGACGCGGCGGCGCGGACGTTTCACAGTTAAGCGATTGGTGGCTTTATCAAATGAAACATATCTTTATTTATTTCGCGCTGGGGCTCGTGCTGCTGGCCGCCCGCGTCACGACCGCCATTGAGGTTCAGAAGCCTACCAGTTTAGGGGACGCCATCCTGCCGCACACGACCGGCATGAAACCACAACGGGATCACATCTGGCTCTACGCCTTGCGAAACGGCACAGCGGCGGACCAAGTCACCTTCATCTTTGTTAGTGATGGCAAGAAATTGGAGCGCTGCCAAACCGATGGCACGGGGCGCATTGATTACCGGCTGGAGCAAGCCAGCGAGAAGGTTCACATCCTCTTAATTGACAACCGCTACACCTTCCGCGAAATCACCAATGCCGTCGGCGGCGAAGCGTACGAAGCCAGCTTGACTGCGCCGGCACCGGACACCGGAACTGTTGCCATCACCGACAAGACCAGGGAAATCACATTACCGGGTGCCGCTAAGGTGCAAATCTCCAGCTACACCGGCGGAGTGGATGGGCATGGCATCTATCTGCGGGGCACGAAGCCGGTCTTTCGCTACCCCTACTGGTCGCCGCAGAACATTAATCCCGGTATCGACCTACAACGCGGGGCACCATTCAACATCATTGACGGCGCGCGGAAATACGAGGTGATCTACCAGCAACTGATCCCCGATAAGTTTTCTTATCTGCGCTACAAACTGCTCAGGGAATAGCGTCTCACATTCAGCTTGTTTTGTTAAATGCTTAAAGCTAGCCTGCCAGTATAGTTGCGGCGGTCAACTGAAAGGATTGGTTTGTTATGAAGAAAATGACATTACTCGTCACATTGTTTCTCGGCACTCTCCTAGCCGCCCAAGCCCAATCAGTTAAAATTGATGTCCAGAAGAGCACGAAGAAGGATATGAAGGTCACAAGCCATGGCGGCTATTACAGCTCTTACACAGAGAAGCAAGGCACTGAAGGCATCGCCTACACGATCACGATTGCCAATCATTCAACGGGAACCTTGTCTAATCTTACGGTGACATGGGCAGTCCTTGTGCGGAGTGGTTTTCACAGCACATACACGCACGACATGTCCAAGGACCCCGCCTTGCGCGCCGCCACCGGCACGCGGAATCTCACCTTGGGCATGGGCCAACACGAGACGTTTGATACCGATCCGGTTAGACTAAGTGTCACAAAGTACGATGACGGGTATGGCTACCATTCCCGCAGTGGTGATCAGATTGATGGGTACGTCGTCAAAGTCATGCTGGGCGAGAAGGTGCTCGCGGTGGATTGCCAACCGCAAGATGCCATGGAACGACTTGATAACATCAAGCCCACCACCACTCACGGCAAACGGTAACGTCGCGCAGCCTTGCGGATTACGCCGCTGATAAAAAGAATCGCGAAAGGCCAGCCCATGAAGACCAAACTGCATCTCGGAATCGTCCTTTGCCTTTTATCAGCGCTGGCCTTGCCACGAATCGCGGTCGGACAACAGACCGCCGAATATTTCCTCAAGCGCGGCCTCTCCAAACAGGCCAGCAGCGACATTGATGGCGCCATTGCGGACTTCTCCAAAGCCATTGAACTTGATCCAACCTACGCCGCAGCCTATTACGTCCGCGGCGTCGTCAAACCGTTCAAGCACGATCTGGACGGGGCCATTGCCGACTGTACCAAAGCGCTGGAACTCAATCCGGATAACGCCCCCACCTACAACGCCCGCGGGTTTGCCAAGAACAGCAAGAATGATTGGGACGGCGCGCTGGCAGACTTCAACAAAGCCATCGAACTCGACCCGAAATTCGCCATCGCCTACAACAACCGCGGAACGGCCAAGCGGATGATTGGCGACCTGGATGGTGCGCTAGCCGACTTCACCACCACCATCGAACTCGACCCGCAAGCCGCTAGCATGGCGACGAAAAATCTGGAAGACACCAAGCAGATGCAAAGCGACGTGGAAGACGCGATTGCCACAGCCACCAAAGCCATCAACCTCAACCCGAAAGATGTTGACGCTTACAATGATCGTGGCGAAGCCAAAATGCGCAAAGGCGATTGGGATGGCGCGATTGCCGACTTCACCACCGCCATCGAACTTGACCCGAAATCCGACGAAGCTTACGAAAACCGCGGCAAAGCCAAACAGGCCAAAGGCGATCAAGCCGGTGCCAAGCGGGATCTCGCCAAAGCCGCCCGACTTCGCCAGCCATTGTCCGAGGAGCCGTACCGGTTGGAAATTAAAAACAAAATCTCATTGTCCAACAAGAATCCGGATAAAGTCTCCCTTTGGTTCCACTGCACGAAATGGGATACCGCCAAAGAAAACTACAAGTGGGCGTTGCTGATTTCCCAAAATGGCAAGGTTGTGAAAACCTCACCCATTGGCATTTGTGATGGCCCGCTAAACACCGGCTTCAGTGGCGGATTAGATAATGTGTTTTCGGGATTGCCTGTCGGCAATTATGTTGTGATTGCCAAATTCAAAGAGCTCCAGACGAATCCCGTTTCGGTCACGGTGGCCAAATAACGCGGTGTGGGGCTGGGCTGATTCGGGTTGACGCGGGGGCGCGGGAGTTTCACAATCCTTCGATGCCATATTCAATCGAGCTTCGATTTGACGAATCCGCAGAGGCAGAGATCAAGCAGGTTTGGAAAAAGGCTGCCAAGTTCTTCGGGACAGATTACCTATTGCAGAATGGCGTCATTCCCCACATTGCGTTACTTGTCGGCGATGAAACTCTGGCTGGAGTTTACGACCAGCTAATGCCTCCGGTTGCAAACATTGAATTGGATGGCTTACAGTTTTTCGCAGCCGGTGATGTTGCCTATCTGAGTGCCAAAGTCGGAACCTTAATCCTAAAGTGGCATCAGGCTATTTACGAATTAGCCATGGAGGCGAATTGCCCGATTGATGCCTTTTACACTCCAGCTAAATGGATTCCCCATTGCACGGTTGCCCAAGGTTGCACTTTGAATAAAATGAAGCCTTTTTCCACAGACAAAATATCCGCACCGATCGCCAGCCTGATTCTTGTAAAGTATCCGCCAACTCGCCTGCTTTCGGAGAAGTTCGTAAACAAGCCAACCCAGTGACCCAGCCAACGCCTCCGATCGCTGACCACAGTTCCGGCCAAGCGAGAAGGGTAAGAGTGCTTGGGGCGGGAGCGGCTAGTTGGAATGGCTTTGTTGTTTCTGCCAGTCGGATTTCAGAATGCCGTAAATCTCGTCGTCTTCAAACTTGCCCCATTTGCGGACATGCTGCCGGCGGTGGCCTTCATGCGTCATCCCGAGGTTCACCATTACCCGTCCCGAGGCCGGGTTGCGGCTGAAATGGCAGGCGTGAATCCGGTTGAGCCCCAAGACTTCAAACCCAAAGCGCAGCACCGCCCGCCCGGCTTCCGTGCAGAACCCACGCCCCCAATGCGCTTGCCCGATCCAATAGCCAAGCTCCGCCTGATGTCCCGTGGTCATCCCCATCAGACTGATCGCGCCAACCAATGTCTGGTCGGACTTCAGCACAATGGCAAACGTAACCCCCTTGCCTTGGTCAAAGATCCCTTGGTGTGTTGCAATCCATTGCTCAGCCAGCCCGTCGGCGTAGGGATGGGGGACGGTCTTCGTAGTGTCAGCGATTGCCCGGTCACCGGCAAGCCGCTGGACCGCGGCCGCATCGGCCAGCACGAACGGCCGCAGAATGAGGCGGTCAGTCTCCAATGTCGGTCGTTGGCTCATGGCTTGACGAATTGCATGCCCGACCTTTACCAGAACTCGCTGAACGGGAGAAGCCTGACAATCGGCTCAACACCGGTTCAGGCGCGCCGGTGGGGATGGGAAAAGAAATGGAGAGCCGAGGAACTATCTCTCATTATCGCTGCTCCCCGAGCTTTCCCGGGGCTACTGTTTCCGCCCGAGCGGGCGTTGCTACTGAGAGGTTGCTCGACTCTCCACCGCAACATAATCCCAATCGCTGAAATAGCAACCGATACTTGCCGTGGACGAATTGGACCAAAGCTCCACTCCCCGTACTGACCACTGCGGCTGATTTGGGCTGACGCTGGGGCGCGGCGAAGTGCAAACCGCAACCAAAACCGATGTTTTAGCCGATTTTGAGTCCCAACCGACCATCTTAGGGTGTTTTGTGGTCAGTTTTGCCGAAAATCTGGCTGGTGGAGGCTTTTATCCGACCAGATCAGGCAATCTTCTGGTCAGATTACGCAATCTTCTGGTTAGAAGATTCAATTATCTGGTCAGTTCCTTCAATCATCTGGTCAGATCATTCGATTATCTGGTCAGAAGATTCAATCTTCTGGTTAGATTACGCTATCTTCTGGTTAGATCATTCAATCATCTGGTCAGTTCCCTCAATCTTCTGGTCAGATCATTCGATTATCTGATCGGAAGATTCAATCATCTGGTCAGATTACGCCATCTTCTAATCAGATTATTCAACCATCCAAGCCGTTCCAAGGGTGTTCGGATTGGATGGGGGAATATAAAATGTCAAAGCATTTGCTAGTCTGATTCCCCTGCCCTGTTTACTTTTGCGCGGGGCGCAGGCGGAGGGTGAAGCGGAACTCGGCTGGCTTGAGTTGATACTGTTCCCACGGGCCGGGGCCGCAACTGCCGGTGCCGATGCCGTTGTGCTCGTGGTCGAGCGTGACGGTGATGTAGTCGCGCGGCACCAGATCATACGTGTGCTTGGCGTTCTCCAAGTCCATTGTCGTATACCGGTGGGCGGTGAAGTTCGGGAGGCCGGCAAAACAGATGCCGCGCCCAATCGCATCGGCAAACTTTACCCAGCTCACGTCGGTACGGTTGCCGTTCTCCTGCGGGAAGACGTAGGGCGTGTAGAGCTCGTTCACGGTCGCGTGCCAGAGGCCAAAGCGCTGGGCTTGTTTCGTGTCGCGGTAGGCTTCGCCGGGGCCGCGGCCAAACCATTGCACTTGGTCGAACGCGGTCGGCAAGGCGAGTTGCAAGCCGATGCGCGGCAATGTGGCCGGCAGCGGGCCTTGCGGGAGGCCGTGGACTTCAAGCTGAATCTCCCCATTACCGGTGACGGTGTAGACGTATTCGCACTCAAAGCCCATGCCGGTGACCGGCGGGGCGATGCGAGTCTTGGCAACGATGCGGACGGCGCCGGCGTCGAGCTGTTCAACAGTCACGCCGTCGGTACGGTGCTGGAGCATGTCGAGGCGGGCATCGCGCCACGCTTTCGCGTATTGCTGCGAGCCCCAACTGGCGCGGTCGTTGTCGGTGGTCGCGCGCCAGAAGTTCAGGCGCGGGCCGGTCGTGAGCAAAGCCACGCCGTCGTGTTGCCAGCCAGTGAGCACGGCACGGACTTTGTCGAAGCTCAAAGCGAAGTTCGTGCCGGTAATGACGGCGGTATTGCGGGCGTCGGCGAGCTTGATGGCCGGCACGGTCGCGGCGGGGCCGGCGTTCCGCCGGGCAGCAACGGGTAATTCAAATTGCGCCCAAGCGATCTCGTGGCCGCGTGCCGCCCACGGCGTGGCAGCGGCGAGAGTGAAGCTGAGGTTCAGGTACGCGGCGTCCGCCGGCTTGGCGAAGGGAATACTGATGAGCTTGCTCTTGCGGCCGGGGATGTTCGGAATCTTCACGGTGCCAGACTCGACGATGGCGCCGGCAACGGTGACGTTCCAACTAAGTTGGAGGTGGTCGAGGTTGCAGAAGTCGTACCGGTTGGTGATGCGGAACTGATCGCCGACTTTCTCGATTTTGACCGGCTCGATGACTTTCTTGTACTCGGTAAGCCCGGGCGATGGGACGCGGTCGGGGAAGATCAGGCCGTCGCAGACGAAGTTGCCGTCGTTGGGCACGTCGCCGAAGTCGCCGCCGTAGGCAAAATATTCCTGACCGGCGGCAGTACGTTGCCGGAGACCGTGGTCGGCCCATTCCCAGATAAAGCCGCCCATGAGGCGGTCGGAGTTGTAGATGGCGTCCCAGTATTCGAGCAGGCCGCCGGGGCCGTTGCCCATGGCGTGAGCGTATTCGCAGAGGACGAACGGTTTGCCGGTGTAGCCGGTGCCGGGCAGTTTGAATTTGGCGGCGATCTGTTCCTCAGTGCTGGCGCCAATCGCGATCACGAAGTCAACGCCGGGATACATGCGGCTGTAGACGTCCGCAGTCTTTAGCGCGTAGTCGCCCTCGTAATGAATCGGGCGCAACGGGTCGAGCTGCCGGGCGCAGGTGGCCATGGCGATGTGGTTGTCACCGAAATGGGCTTCGTTGCCGAGCGACCACATGATGATGCAGGGATGATTCTTGTCGCGGTGCACCATGCGTTCCATCCGGTCAACACACGCGCCTTTCCAGCGCGGGTCTTCGGTGGGGTTGCCAGCCCAGCCTTCGATGGAACAGAACCCGTGCGTTTCGAGGTCGCACTCGTCAATGACGTAGAAGCCGTAGTAATCGCACAGGTCGTAGAAGCGCGGGTCGTTGGGATAATGCGAGGTACGGATGGCGTTGATGTTGTGCTGCTTCATCAGGAGCAAATCCTTGACCATCGCTTCCATGGTCATGACGCGGCCAAGGTCGGGATGGGTCTCGTGGCGGTTGACGCCTTTGAGTTTGATGGCGACGCCGTTGACGAGGAAGCGGTCACCCTTGATTTCAACAGTGCGAAAGCCGACGCGCTGCGGCACAACTTCGAGGACGTTGCCGTCAGCGTCCTTAAGCGTGACGAGCAAGGTGTAAAGATACGGGTCTTCCGCCGACCAGAGCCGGGGCGGCTGCGGTTTCACGACCTTGCCGGTGTGGTCTAGGAGTTTGGTGGTGACTTTGCAGCCGGCAGTGTCGCCGGCGAGCGTGGTGTTTACCTTAAGCTTGCCGTCGGCTGGCGCGTGGACGTGGATGTCGGCAATGTGCGCGGCCGGCATGGCGATGAGGCAGACGTCGCGGAAGATGCCGGAGAGCCACCACATGTCTTGGTCTTCCATGTACGAGCCGTCGGACCATTGGATGACGCGGACGGCAATCTGGTTGTTGCCAGCGTGCACGTGTTTGGTGATGTCGAACTCCGAGGGTAAGCGGCTGCCTTTGCTGAAGCCAACTTGTTTGCCGTTGACCCAGACATGAAACGCGGAGTCTACGCCTTCGAAGCGCAAGCGGATTTGCCGACCATTCCAGTCTTCGCCAATAAAGAAGTCGCGGACGTAAGTGCCAGTCGGATTCTCAGTCGGCACGCGTGGCGGATCGACGGGGAATGGAAACTGAACGTTGGTGTAATGTGGTCGGCCATAACCGTGCATCTGCCAACACGACGGCACGGGGATGTCCGCCCAGCCGGTCACATCATCAAAGGTTGTCGGCGCTTCGGCGACAGTTGCGGCAAAGTGGAACTTCCAGTTGCCGTTGAGCAGCTTGAACCAAGGCGAGTTGGCGCGGTCGAATGTGCGCGCGCTGGCTTCGTCGGGATACGGGGTGAAGAAGGCGCGGGGTGAAAGGCGGTTGCGGCCCGGCATGGCCGGGTTTTCCCAATCGTTCGGGACGGAAGGCGTTGTCATATTGGGTGAGATACCGAATCGGGCGGGGATTGACGAGGAAAAATAGATTATTTTCTCGCATGCCGGCGCGGGCTTTTCTATCTTCACGGCGACATGAGGATATTATCTGGGATTCAGCCGAGCGGGAAACTGCATATCGGCAATTACTTTGGGATGATGCGGCCGGCGTTGGAGTTAGCGCAAAAGGGCGAGGCATTCTATTTCATCGCGGACTACCATTCGCTGACATCGGTGGCGAACCCGACGGAGTTGCGGCAGAATGTGCTCGATGTCGCATTGGATTTCCTGGCGTGCGGGCTGGACCCGGCCAAGACGGTGTTCTACCGGCAGAGCGACGTGCCGCAGGTGACGGAGTTGACGTGGATTCTAGCCAACGTCACTCCCCTGCCGATGCTGGAGAACGCGCACAGCTACAAGGACAAGATCGCGCAGGGGCTCAAGCCGAATGCCGGGCTGTTCACGTACCCGGTCTTGATGGCGGCGGACATTTTGATCGTGCAAGGCGAACGGGTGCCGGTCGGCAAGGACCAGAAGCAGCACATCGAGATGACGCGCGACATTGCCGGTGCGTTCAACCGGCAGTTCGGCGAAGTGTTTGTCATCCCGGAGCCGGCTATCAAAGCAGAAGTGGCCACGCTGCCGGGCACGGACGGGCGGAAGATGTCGAAGAGCTACGGCAACACCATCGAGATTTTTGGCGACGAGAAGGCGACAAAGAAGAAGGTCATGGGCATCGTGACCGATTCGCAGCCGGTCGAAGCGCCAAAGGTGAACTTGGAGCAGAACATACCGCTGCAATTCCTGAAAGTGGTCGCACCGGCGCGCGCGACAGAAGTCGAGGCGAAGCTGGTTGCCGGCGGTTACGGCTATGGCGAAGCGAAGAAGGAGTTGCTGGCGGCATTGCTTGAGCATTTCACGCCGTACCGGCAGAAGCGCGCGGAGTTGGCAAAGAATCTGGACTACGTCAACGACGTGCTCCGCCAAGGCGCCGTGCGGGCCAACGCCATCGCCGACGCGACAATGAAGCGTGTGCGCGAGGCCGTTGGATTGCGATAACTGAGCGGCTTAGTCTGGCGGTGGTTGGTACAGCGCATTGAAGCTGACCAGTTCTTCCCGCCTTTCATCCCACAGATTCAGGTGCAGCGACTTGAGGCTGCGCGCGATGGTCAGTGTGGGAACGTTGTGCAAGGCCGGGATCTTCGCGTAACACTCCTGGAGGCGATAATTGGGAATGCGCGTCATCAGGTGGTGGACATGATGCAGCCCGATGTTTGCTGAAAACCAGCGCAGCGGGCCGGGCAGCTTGTAATATGAACTGCCCTTCATCGCGGCGATGAGCGGATCCCAGTTGGCATGGCGCGACCAGTAGACGCCTTCGAACTGGTGCTGAACGTAAAACAACCAAATCCCCATCGCACCGGCCAAGAGCATGACCGGCAGTTGAATCACAAGGTAGGTTCGCAGGCCAATGGTGTAACTGGCAATTGCGAGAATGCTAGCGACACTTAAATTGGTGATGAGGATGCTGCGTCGCTCCTCCTTGCCTTGCCACTGGTGCAGGAGGCGTTGGGTGATCAGGAAAATGAAACCGGGGCCGATGGTCAGGAACACGATGGGGTTGCGCGCCACCCGGTAAGCCAATTGCTTCCATTTAGGAAGCGCCAGATACTCATCCACCGTCAACGTCCAGATGTCACCGACGCCCCGGCGATCCAGGTCGGCGTAGGTGCGGTGATGACCATCGTGGTTCCACCGCCAGTACTCGAATGGGGTGAATGCCAACACGCCGGTCACATATCCCAAGATCGTGTTGGCCCGCTCTGAACCAACGAACGAGCCGTGACAGCAATCGTGAAAGAGAATGAAGATGCGTACCAGAAACAGTGCGGCAAGGATCATCGGAATCGGAATAGTCCAGAGCGAATAACCGTGCCGGAGTAGATAACAGAGCAAAACCCAGACAGCGATGTACGGGACAAAAGTGTTGATCAACTGCCAGACTGCTTGCCGGAGATTCGGCCGGCCGTAATCGGACATTTGCTGCCGCAATTCATGAATGGTTGGTTGTGACGGTGCATCACCTGCATTATTAAGCATCGCTGTCTCCGCTTTGCATTCCCATTATGATGGTGAGCTTAATAATACGACTTGCGCATTTCCAGTCAAGACTGCCGCGTGCCCGAAACACATATTGCCGTCGGACGCTGGCTTGTGATAGGAAACAAGCAACTGACCGATGGAAACCGACTACAAAGTCAAACTGGAGGTGTTCGAAGGGCCTCTGGATTTATTACTCTACCTCATCAAAAAAGAAGAGGTGGACATCTACGACATTCCGATCGAGCGGATTACCACCCAGTACATGGAATACCTCTCGTTGATGAAGCTGCTCAACCTCGAAGTGGCCGGCGAGTTCCTCGTGATGGCGGCGACACTGATGTACATCAAAAGCCGGATGCTCTTGCCGGCTGACCAGCAAGTGATTGATGCTGACGCTGAGGAAGGCGAAGACCCACGCTGGGAACTGATCCGACAACTTGTCGAATACAAAAAATTCAAAGACGCCGCGCTTCAGCTTGGGCGGCGCGAAGAGCAGCAATCCCATCTCTTCCCACGGCAAGTTGGCGATCTCGGCATTGACGTGCAACCCGACAAACCGCTGGCAGAAGTCGGCATCTTTGACCTAATCAACGCTTTCAACCAGGTCTTGAAAAAGGCCAGCGAACGCGAGGATTTCCGCGAGATTTACGAAGAGCGCTTCACCGTGAGCGACAAAATCGAGGAAATCCTTTATACTTTGCGCAACCGGTTGGAGATTTTATTTTCGGAACTATTTGCGAGCGCCGGCTCGCGAGCAGAAGTTGTGGTGACGTTTTTGGCACTGCTGGAATTGATTCGCCTGAAACGGCTCCGCGTCCGGCAAGACGAAGCATTCGGAGAAATTAACGTAACCAAAGTGGCATGACAATCGAACTTAAACAAATCATCGAAGCGTTGCTGTTTTCAGCTGAACGCCCATTGTCCATCAAAGAAATTCGCCAAATCATCTCCGAGGCGACCGACGACGAACATCCCGGCACCGTCGATGGTTTTCGTAATGCACGCGAAGCGCAAATCGTCGTCGCGCTTGAAGAAATCAAGGTGGAGTTTGACACACAGCAACGATCCTTCCAACTCGTCGAGATTGCCGGCGGCTGGCGGCTGATGAGTCGCCCCGAATATGCGCCGTGGTTGAAAAAACTACTCGACGAAGCCCGGCCCCACCGGCTGTCACAACCAGCCCTTGAAACACTTTCCATCGTCGCGCTCCGTCAACCCATCTCCCGCGCTGACGTGGCCGGGATTCGCGGCGTCGAAGTGGACGGTGTCCTTCGTTCATTACTGGAGCGCGATCTAATCACAATTACCGGCCGGAGTGACGCACCAGGCAAGCCGTTACTTTATGGTACGACACAGAAGTTCCTTGAACATTTTGGTCTGCGTAACCTCGATGACATGCCGAAGGCCACCGAACTCCGCGCCCAAGCCGCAGCATTGAAGACAGCCGAGGCGAAAGCGCAACCGGCCACGCCAGTCGTGGCCGCTGCGACTCAAGCTGAGTTGATTCCGGCTGTGGCAACGCCGTCAACCGAAGCTCCGGCTGCCGCTGACAAACAGCACGAGTCAGTTCCAGCCGAGGAAGTCGCCACCAGCGAAGATGCAGAAGAAGCCGAAGACGAATACGACGACGAGGAGGACGAGGACGAAGATGATGACGATGAGGAAGATAAAAATGAAGACTGACCTCAATAAATTTCGCCTTCAAATCGACGCCATTGACGCCAAGTTGGTCAAGTTGCTCAATGACCGCACAAAGTTTGTTTTGGAAATCGGCAAGATCAAACACGCGACCGGTAGCGAGATTTACGCACCGGACCGGGAGGAGGCCGTTTTCCGTCGAGTCGTTGAACAAAATGACGGACCGTTGACGAACGACTCGTTGCGCGCAATTTACCGGGAAATCATGTCGAGCGCGCTGGCGTTGGAGAAACCGCTGATTATTGCCTTCCTTGGCCCTGAAGCGACCTACTCTCACATGGCATCGGTGCGGAAGTTCGGCGCGAGCGTCCGGTATGAACCGATGCCAAGCATTGCCGACGTGTTCGCCGACGTTGCGAAAGGCCGGGCGGATTACGGCGTGGTGCCAATCGAAAACTCGACCGAGGGCGCGGTCACCCACACCTACGACGTATTGGTGGACAGCGAACTTAAGATTTGTGCACAGATTCTATTACCAATTCGACACAGCCTGATGGCAGCCTGCCGGCGCGATGAAATCAAAAAGCTGTATTCCATTTCGCAAGTCTTCGCGCAGTGCCGGCAATGGTTGCAGGTCAACATGCCGCGCGTTGAATTAGTGGAAGTATCCAGCAGCACGCGCGCCGCAGAGATTGCCAAGCAAGAGCCGCACACCGGCGCGCTGGCGAGTGCATTGGCCGCGGAGAAATACGGCCTGACCATTCACGACGAAAACATTCAGGATTCCAGCGAAAACGTCACGCGATTCCTTGTGATTGGCCGCAAATACCCGGCACGCACCGGCAGCGACAAGACCTCGATCATGTTTGCCTCGCAAGATCGCGTCGGCGCATTGCATGATTCGCTGGAAGCATTCAAGAAGCACAAAATCAACCTCACCAAGATTGAATCGCGGCCGAGCAAGAAAAAAGCGTGGGAGTATTACTTCTTCGTAGACTTCACCGGCCACTGCGACGATCCGCGCGTAAAAAAGGCGCTAGCCGAACTCGCCAATCACACGATGTTCGTCAAGATTCTCGGTAGTTATCCAAATGTAAACGGGTAATCAGTTAGTGGGTTGGTAGATTACTTATTCGCTGCGACAACTGGGCGCGGTACGTCACCCATAATAATACCGCCCATAACACCAACGAAATCCAGCATAGCGCTCCGCAGAACCGCAACGGCTTAACATTTGACATCGCTAAGCCCACCACCCCCATCATGACCCACGTCCACAAAGCGACCCGACGCACCCGTCGCTCCACCGCACTTCGTGCCAATAAAACCAAAACGGTCACCGGCAAAAGCAACAGCACAAAATAGTGGGATTCAGCCAATGGTTGCGCCAATAACATCCACACGAAAACTGATGACACGATTAGCAATTCATTTTCTGGTGCCGACTTCCGACCAATCCACCAGATCATGCCGGCCATTACCAATCCAGCCGCCACTGCTAATTCACGAGCGGCTTTCCCACCGGTCAACCTCCACAGCACTGGCTCCAAGGATTGATTGCGTAATTTTTGATTACTGATTAATTGTTCGTGCAAAGGTGAATTTTCACGCTCGGTTTCTGATGACAATGATGGTTGAGCAACCACGTGTCCCCATTCAGTCAAATAATCGATGTTCTTCTGCCAGCCAAACACTACCGCCGGCATTCCAAGAGTTAAAACCACCAGCGCAACCAATGTCGCCAATGCGAACCGCCAACGTTTCCGCCAGACAAAGTACCCGAGCAGAACAATTGGAAAAACCTTCAACAAGGTTGCGCCAGCTAAACAGCTGCCGGCACGCCAATCTTGCCCCTTGCGATGCCAATACACCGCACCAACTGTAAGCCACAATAACAGTGTGTTGACTTGCCCCCGTGCCAATCCCGGCATGAACCACACGCCCAATACAATTAGTGGCCCAACTACCAAAATCAACCTGCCAGATTCGTCGATTCCCGGTGTGATATCTGCCACCAACCGCACGCATTTTACTACTGCATCAATGAGAAAGAAGAGCGACAGCACATACCAAAGCATTGCACTCCAAAACAATGGCAGCCGCGCAAACGGCACCATCAAAATTGCAAACGGAGGTGGATACACATAGGCCCAACCGCGTAAATTCCGTGCCGCGTAGATGTCGGTGCCATCCTGCACCGCTTGGCCGGCGGCAGTGTAAACCGTGAAATCGGTTCGGTGAACTTTAGAACCCCAATTGCAGTTACCGAATGTAAATGGACCGGCACGGTAGACCGTGCTGTATCCTAAGCCAATCACCACTGCGACCGCAATCACCCAAAGCACAAGCCGCATTCGCCTAATAGCTTCGGGTGATGATAAAAGGTTCACTAAGTAAAACTATTACCACAGCAGGTTCACCAGCACAAGACCGGCGGCAACCGACAAAATACCATTGCGTCTTTTTCAAAGATTTTTCGCGACCTTTGAGATGATTTATTGCATAATTCAAATTTGTGGGCGTACTTGCGCCATCAGATCTCGCATCTGAAAAGCTCGATAAGAATCGTTTTGCCCGGGTGGCGAAATGGCAGACGCATCGGACTTAAAAGCTAAACCCTTGATTTTACGCTTACTTACACTTATTGGCACAAGGTAACGCTAGAGCAATCAGGACAAGGGTTTTTGATCGGTTGCGATGTTCGCGCAACGTTGCTTGAATACACTTAATTTCTTGAACAAGGTTACAACTCAGGTTGCAACCAGTTTGCGAGGTGTAACGCATCGGACTTTCGGCATGATGCGGCTGCGTTGTTCGAACCGGCGCGTCGTTGATTGGCACAAGTGGTCATTGGCAATCCGTTTTGACCATCATCGCGCCGTCATTGGGACAGTTGGGTTGGCCGGGCCATTTGTTGTATGTCTGGACAAGGCCACAGCGCACACAACGAAAACAGATCCGGTCCGATAGCATCGTGGCTGAGTGGGCCTCCGGTTTGTCACAGAACCGACTGGCTAGCACAACCGTCGCGAGGCTGAGGATAACGACTTTCAGCAGTTTCATTTGATCTCCATGCGCGTTTGGTGGCCGGTGCGCGACCGGGAAATTCTCCTATGTTCCTCACATCTTACTGCGGCCGGATTGCACTGGCAAGGCTACAGGGTCGGCCACGGTCGCGCCTGTGCGCTGATGATACTGGCCTTGCGTGATGACATTGGCGAGAATCGAAGTCCGGCCGCGGTCAATGGCCGGAATCGCCGCGCTAGGATTGGATTTGCGGCACGATCTCGACGTGTGGCGGTAAGTGGATTGGCGGGCTGGCGCGAAACCTAAAACCAGCCCACCCACCCGCCGCGTTGCACATGCAACACGGTACACGGCAATCTGCCGCTGGCGTCCGCTTGGCGAGTCATCGGCAGATAATCCGGCACACTCGCCGCGAAATTGAGCGGACACCGGGTGTTATCGACCTTTTGAAACACCCGGTGCCGCTTGTTGCTCCCGGTGTCGTCGGCACTTGCCTCGCCGGAGCTATGCGAAAATGCGCCGGGGCCCGGTAACCAGCCGTCCCCGGCCGCGCGAGAGCCTGGCTGCTGCGTGCCCGAACCGTTTAGTTCGCGCCACAGCCCTGCCGCCCGCGCCTTGAATCAATTGTTCAGCGACATTCGGGTCGCGTTATTGATTGCCGAACGTTCAAAGAACATTTGCGAGCCAGCGGGATCGATGGTTGTGAGCACGTTGGCAGTCTGAAACGCATCGCGGATCTCGGCGGCGGCGAGATTGCGAATCACGGCTTCACCCTCGGAGCATCCCGGCCGCAAACCCATCGCCGCAAGTTGGTCCCAAATCGCCTTCCGTTTCTTTTCCAAAACCTCACGCCGGCCAGCTAGCCACTGATCGAAATCGTTTTTCAACGGCGCTAGCAATCCGGCCTTGCGTTCGTGAAGTTCCAGCGCCGACGGCCCGAAGGTGATCGGCTCCTCGGTCGTTCGCTGTTTCGCGGTCACCGGGTCTTCCGGTATTTCTCCACTCGCCAGCGCCACGGTCATTCTCGCAATCTCACTGATCTGTGAGTTGTGTTCCGCAATATCTTTGTCGAGTTGTTGCACGGCGGCAGTTGTTTTGGCTGACGCCCACTGTTCTAATTCGTGTCGGCAACCGATGCAGGCAACGGTAAAGCCAGTTAGGTAAGTGCTCATCGTTTAACCTTCCTGCCCTACCGGCCACGCAACACGGGGTTGCGGTGCATCGGTGGTGACAAGGCCAATTTTTTGGGCGCAAACAGGGCAGAGCGGTTGGTGCAAGGTCGGACTCCACCTAAACCATTGCACCCCGCCGGGTTTCTGGTTGATCGTTGTGCCACAATCGGCACAGGGCGGTTTGCCTTCTGCACCGGGAACGACTTGATTTGCTCCGTAAAGCCGCCGGTCATGGCCTTTCACGATTTCGCCAAAAGCGATTTGCTTTTCCGGCGGTGTTTCCGGTGCTGGTGGTGTTGGCAAAATCGCCGGGACAAGATTGCCCGGTGAATGCGCGTTTTTTTGTGATTGCGCGACGAAACGCTGCATCTGCTTCATTGATACTTTTTTACTCATTTAGTCCTTTGCCGGTGTTGCCGGCGGTTGGTTGGTTTTCCCGGCGAGTGCCCGGCGAAATTGTTGTAAATCGTTTTGATCGTGGCGGAATAAAACTGGCCGGCAGCGGACACGGCGGCAACTGGCCGGGGCGTGCCGTTTTTGCATCGGCAAGTTCGCTACGAGCGGCGAGAAAGAAGTCGGAAAATGCGTCAACGCTTTGCTTGGTCGGTTCGGGTAATTCGCGGTCCGGTAACGTCGGCGGATTTTTCAAAATGACACGGCCTTCGTCGCTGATCTGGTAAAGGCACCGGCCAACGGTGTCACTCAGGCTTATGCACCAGCCTTCAGCCAAAGCCAGCAAAAGCGCATCCTCAACGTCGCGAGCTGGGTCATGCCAGCCTGCCCCGGCTCCCCAGTCTGAAGCACCGGCCGCAAGGTCAACTTCGGCAACCCACGGCGCGATTGTCGAGCGTTTGGAAAGCGAGTCGAGCCTTCGGAGCATGGTGAGTGTTTCAGCGAGCGTCCGCATTGCTGCAAGCTCGACGGCCACAACCCAGCCGGACAACGTCAACCGAATACCACGCCCTCCGCCCGGATAAAGACTGATCTTCAATAAGCCTTCCTCGTCGTGTCGTCGCAACGTGCGCCAGCCGTTCTGCCGCACTCCCGCGTCGCCGGACACCTCGAAACGGATACCATGCCGCTGATACCGCTGTTGACGTTCAAAGATTGCGGCTGGACTTGTCCCGGTGTGCGTTCGTGTTGGCAACCACAAGGCGGTTGTCCTGGCAAACACATCCATCAACAGGATGTCGGCGGTGGAAATTTCTGGTTTCGTAGTCATATCACCTTGTCACACTGGAAAATTACTGCCCCCCGGACCTTTTCGGGACGTAGCCTCGCGGCGCGAATCGCTGGAAAGGACCCACGAAAAGTTGCGGCGCGGCGCGGGTGGTCATGCTCGTTGCTCCGAGTTGCAGTACCGGCGACGCCACTGGTCGCAGACTTCCGACGATGGTAACAAGTCAATCACTCGGGCCCGGTGCGCGGCGAGGATGGCCGTCTTGTTTGCGCGTAATGTGGCGACTTGGCCGGGGGTAAGTTTATTGGCCGGCCACGCAACCAACTGATCATCCTCAATCCATAGGCTGACGCCACTGGTGGCGAGTTCCCTGCGGAATTGTTCAAACTCGAAAGACGGCATCGGTGGCCTCCGATTCTGGTTGGTGAGGTTGCATGGTCGCATGGTCACGCATGGTGTTTCCGTCCTTCTCACGTAACTGTAATTTTCCTAGCTTGGTTGAAACACCATGTTCCACCATGTCACCATGTAATGACTCAGTGACAGTCACACGATATATCCGGGCGTGACCTTTGCCTTCGATGACAAAGCGGTGGTTGCCGACAAGACGACGGTCATACCGAGTCAACAATCTGGCGAGAGTGGACTTGGATTTCCGGTCAAGCTCGGTTTCATCTGTGCCGATGATCGCTTCAAACAATCCCAGCGACCGGGCGAGTGCAACCAATTCCGCGAAGTTCACTGGCGCTTTACTATCCATCCCAGCGACCAGCGACCGCATATCATCGGCATCAGGGTCGGTGGCAGCGGCGACGTTGGCCGTGTCAAGCGGACAAGCAAAGCCGGCAGCCTCAACGATTCCTGCGACAATGTTCGCCCAGCTTGGAAAAGCAGAGTGCGACCGGCTTGGTGCTGGGCGGCCTTGTAAATCCCAGTGTTTCACCAGCGACCAAAACGCGGCGAGAATCCGGGGCCGCATGGTCAACAATGTGGGCAAGTCCAGGTTGCGCTTAAACTGCCTGTTTTCGGCGCGTTCAACCTCAAGGTGCAACTCGACAAACAAACTGCGCCGGCGCATATCAGGCGACACGGTCAAGCCATTGCCGGTAATGAATATCGTTGTGACGTTGGCGGCGGTGATCGTCTCGTTGACGCCTAGTTTCCGGTCACTCCATACCGGCGCGGACAAAAACGCCTCTAACGCTTCGGATGACAACCGGCCTTTAAGGTTGTCGAGAAATATCACGGCGCGGCCTTCACGCACGGCGGTCAAAATGACTTTGCGGAGTTCGTCGTCGGCATCGGCCTTGCACCCGGTTGGCAACTCGCCCAGCGTCGGCGTGACGATGACCTGCACAAGTAAGGTTTTACCGGCCCCTTCGGCATTGGCGGCGAAGATGAAACAGGGGCGCAACGATTTTTCTGGTATCAGTTGCGCGGCGTATAGCCCAAACATGGCGGCGACAGCGACAGCCTTTGACCGTGCATCCGTGAAACAAAATTCGGCTAACAAGTCGTTGACGATGGCAACCGCTTCGCCGATCTCCATGTTCAACGGGTAACTATGGCCTTCGTCTAGCGTGAGTGTGAGCGTGTCGAGGTCATACCCAGCCGGCAGCAATTCGAGGTCGCCATTTGCACGGATAACCGGCAACCGCGCATAATTCACGCAGCGAAGTTTCAAGAGTCGTTCAGAGAATTGCGGGGCGGCCAAAATACACCGGGCATCATCTTCGCGCATGGTCACGTTGACTTGATAAACTTGGTCTTGTGAACGGCGCTGGCGGTAAAAGACAACAAACTTTTCGGCGAGTGTACGGAAATACTGGGTGTCAACTGTGCGGAGTCGGTTACCATCTACGGCAACAACTTCACCATTCCGTAAATATATCCCGGCTCCGATAAGGTAACTCGCAAGCTCGGTGGCAACATCGGAGTGCAAGCGACCTTCACCCGGTAGTCGGATTTTGGGGCGCGGGTCGGCGCACGCATTAAGCATGGCATCGGCATTCGACGGCACAGATTTACACGGCGACTTCGCAGCGGCAGCGGTTGTTTTGTAGAAACTCGACGCCCTGCCTACCATGCCGCGCAAACTTCCCTTTGTGACTCCGGTTACTTCGGCGACTTCAGCGAGATAAAAATCAGCCTGCACCGGATCCACAAGTTTGAGCATGGCAAGGTTACCGGCAGCTTCGTTGACCAGCTTGGCGCGGTCGCCGGCATCGATGGTCACCGTCCATCTGTCGCGCAATCCCCGCAACGATTCGACGGCGGCGGCAAAAGCGGTTTGTTCCTCGGCGGCAAGAAAAACGGCGTTGGCGCGTTTCATCCGAGCACCTCCAGAAAACTGCAACCCACATCCGACGAAACCGGCCGAACTCCCGGACAGGATACAGCCAGCGCGCCGGAAGGGGTTGCAAAATTAGGGTGATTGTCCGGGAATGTGTGCATAATTTCTAGCTCACGGTACTGCTGAGAAAACGAGCGATTTCCGGCAATGAGTAGGTTGGTCGGCGCGTGGCGACGGATGGGTGGATCAATCCAGCTTGGCGGGCCCGGTCAATCGTGATCGGATGATTGTACCCGCACGCCTTCGCGGTCTGACTGCGATTGAGCGCCGCCTGTCCGGGAAATTGAGCCTGTAAAACGGCGAGAATTTGCGCGCCCGGGTCGGCCTGTCCTCGTGCGCCCTGTTTACTTACTGTGGCTAAATTGTTCTTCATGCCACCTACTAAAACATAGGTGGCAGAGTGAGGGCTTAGCTGTTGGTTAAACTTTCTTCGGAGATTTCCGGCGGCGTGGATTATTCACGTAGTTGCGGAGAGTTTCACGCGAGATTTTGTGTTGGTTTGCAGTGAACGTGAGCGCGTTCTCAAAAGATTGGCCGCCTTTTAGCACTCGCCGATTAATGTCCGGCTGATACTTCGCGGCAAATTCAGCCCGGCGCTTGGCGAATTTTTTTTGCGTCTTTTCCGCGCCGTGCTTGCGGCGTTCTGGCACTGCCAAGCCTTCGGCGATCTCGGTCATATCGTACATTGCTTCAAGATGTCCGATGAGGTTGCAGGCAGCGCCGTAGGCGTATGCTGCTTTTTTCGCGTCGCCAACTTGGTGCGCGTTTTTGAGTTCGTTCAAATTGGCACTGAGCATGGCTTTCATCGTCGGCAATAGACGAAAGACTTTGTGCTGCTCCGGGGTAGCGTTCTTCGGCAATACCGGCGGCGTGTCGTGCAATTTGTTCAAGGTGATCGTCACCATGTGTTCAGCCCAGTCAGGAAGCTCCTGATTGCAGAGCATCGCCAGCGCCGTCTCCACTTTTTCAACGGCGCGTTTTGTTGGCGGCGGTATCTTACACGGGCGATGGACGCTCTTGCCGATGGGGAAGCGCACTTCGTATTTCTTGCGGCGTCGCTTTTGTACCCACTTGACCAAATCGGCTTCGTTTTTGTTGGCCATGTTCGCCGGCCGTGTTTGAGTTTTCGGTTGCATGATTCTCCTATGCGTTGGCGGCTTGTTTCATTGGCACTACGTTATCAACTTCGACGGTCACACCTAAATTGATCTTCGCCGCCTGTTCCATGCTGACCTTGTCTTGGTGGGCGGCGTAGGTGCGGAGCAAGAGCGCGCCGCCGTCCAGATGTCGCAACCAGCCGGCCAGGGTGCGAATTGGAACGCCTTGTTCCATGCACCGGGTCGTGAAGTACCGGCGCATATCGTGGTGCGTGAAGGACCGGCGCAGCTTGGCTTCCTCGCACGCGGTTTTGAGCGCGTCCTTGCATCCGTTCACACGCATGATGGTGTCTTCCGGTTTTATGCCTGTGACAATCTGCTGCTCTTTGCGTGCCTGCCGGATTCGCAATAGCAATTCGCGCATCGCCGGGAACAAAGGAACATTGTCGCGCTCGGTCACGTCGCGTCCTTTTCCGGCGATATAAAACACGCCCTTGCCGAAATCCACGTCACCCCACTTCAAGCTGCACGCCTCCGAAACACGAAGCCCGGAATATGCCATCAACTCGGTGAGATCGGCGCCGTCGCGGTCGCGGTGACTGCGGAGCGTGATTACCAGCCGGCGAAACTCGTCAGTTGTCGGCGGGTCGGGATTGGGTCGGGGCAATCTCATGCGCGGCAGCTTGGCGGCGGGGTCGTGCATCATCCATCCGTTATCGCGTGCCCACGCACACAGATCGCGGAGCGCACACACTTCGTTGTTTATCCGCTGGGCGCTAATCATCTCCCGCCGTTTGGCAAACCACTTCTGACAATCAATCATGCCGATCTTGGCAAGCGGTAAGTTGGCAAAGCCGGTATGTTTGAGCAAAGCGTTGTGCCGGGTCTGGTAGTCGAGAAGCGCCTTCGGTTTGAGTGGCCGCATCGGCAGGACAATGCGTTGAAACTTCGCAACCAGTTCGCGGAATGACCGGGGCGGCGCTTCGTTGCTGACGATGCCGCTGCGGTCGTGATATTGCTTCTCGAAGTCGCGCAACTTGCGCTTGGCGATGACGCCCTTCGTTGTCTTGAGTGATTTCTTGATCTGCCGTCCGGCCACCCTGAGGATGGCGTAGTAAATTCCGCTTTCTTGACTCTTCCAGAGGTTTTCGGCTACATTCACGAGCGTTTGTTTCATATGTTAATGACTCCTTTTATCAACTTAAATATACGGGTTACAACTACAGGTTGCAACCACTATTTTAAGACAGTCAGAAATATGACGCAAATGCTTGTAGAACAATAACATTGCCCGGGTGGCGAAATGGCAGACGCATCGGACTTAAAATCCGAAGGAGTATTAAAGCTCCGTGTGGGTTCGAATCCCTCCCCGGGCACCAATCATCATGCCTGAACTCCCAGAAGTTGAAATCGTGGTCCGGCAACTCTGTCCGCGCTTGCGCGGACAGATAATCCGCCGCGTTGAGATTTGTGATCCTAAAATCAAATTGACCGGCAAGTTGGTGGGACGCCGGATCAACCGGATTTATCGGCGTGCGAAGTTCATCATCTTCGATCTAACCGGCCAGCGGCACCTCCTGATTCATCTCCGCATGACCGGTTGGTTTGAATATGTCAGACCGGCGCGCTACCGGTTCGCAATTCATGCCGGCAAGTCGGTTGCGTACTTTACGGATTCCCGGCGCTTTGGAACAGTCGAACTTTTGTCTAACGAAGAATTATCCGCCAAACTCGCAAAATTGGGACCGGAACCATTTCAGTTTGATCGCCAGCGATTACAGCGCACGACACGGCCAATCAAAGTTGCGCTGCTAGATCAAGCGTTGATTGCCGGCGTCGGCAACATCTATGCGAGCGAAGCGTTGTGGCGAGCGCGAATCAATCCACGACGACCGGCACGACGACTATTACCGGCAGAGTGGCAACGGTTGCAACGCAGCTTGGTGGCGGCATTGCGCAAAGGCATTGGCTATGGGCCAAGGATTTTCGACGTGCAAAAGTTCTTTGCTTACGACCGAGCGGGCAAGCCCTGCCAGCGTTGCCGGACGCCAATCAGCCGAATTGTGATGGCGCAACGCAGCACCTTTTTCTGTCCGCGCTGCCAGCGCTGAATATTCCGCACTTTGTTGACATAGGTCAACACGCAGCCAGCCCGCATTCGCTAATGTCACGGCGATCCATAGGCAGTCAACAATCACGCAAAAGGAAACTCATCATGTTTTGTAATCAATGCGAACAGTCGTTCTGCGGCACAGGTTGTAACAACAACGTCGGCATCTGCGGCAAAGACGAAGACGTTCAATCGGTACAGGAGTTGATCCTGTACGGACTGAAAGGCATGGCCGCCTACGCCAGCCACGCCCGCAGGCTTGGCAAATCGGACGAATCTATCAGCGCATTCATCGAAGAAGCACTCTTTTCGACGATGACTAATGTCAATTTCGATATCAACGCCCTATTCGAGATCGCGCTCGAACTCGGCCGCAAAAATCTCCGCGTGATGGAACTGCTCGACGCCGGTCACATTGAAAAGTTTGGCAAACCCGAACCGGCAACGGTCACAGAAGGCACGCAAGCCGGTCCCGGCATCCTAATCACCGGCCACGACCTGCTCGACTTAGCCGACTTGTTGAAGCAACTCGAAGGTACTGATATTAAAGTGTACACGCACGGTGAAATGTTACCGGCGCATATGTACCCGAAGTTGCACAAGCACCCGAACCTTGCCGGTCATTACGGCACCGCGTGGCAGAATCAAGAAGAAGAATTTGCCATGTTCCCGGGGCCAGTTATCGCGACGACAAATTGCGTGTTGATCCCGCCACCGCAGTACGCCAAGCGAATTTACACCACCCGCGCCACTGCAGTGCCGGGCGGTACGCGGATCAACGGCAATGACTTCAGCCCAATCATCGCCAAGGCACGCCAATTTCCGCCGTGCAAAGAACACGTGGTCGGCAAATCGCAGGTCGGATTCCACCGGCAAGTGTTGCTCGATCTCGCACCGACGATTGTCGATGCGGTCAAAGCCGGCAAGATCAGCCGGTTCTTCGTTATCGGCGGCTGCGACGGCGCCGAACCGGGCCGCAACTACTTCTCCGACTACGCCCAAGCCACGCCACCAGATTCGTTCATCCTCACACTCGGCTGCGGCAAGTTTCGGATTCGCAACCACGATCATGGCCAGCTCCTCGGCCTGCCGCGCTTGCTCGACATGGGTCAGTGCAATGACGCTTATGGCGCAATCCAAGTCGCAGTCGCGCTCGCCGGCGCCTTCGGCTGCAGCGTTAACGAATTACCGCTGACGCTGGTCATCAGTTGGTTTGAGCAGAAGGCCGTGGCGGTATTATTGACCTTGCTCTCCCTAAACATCCAAGGCATCACGCTCGGCCCGACGCCGCCCGCCTTTATTACGCCGGCCGTGTTCAAGATTCTCCAAGACAAATACAAGCTCCGTCTTATCGGTCAGGACGCCAAGGCCGATCTCGCAGCGGTAACTGGCCGCAATTAGATCAACCGATTTGCCAATCAGAATACCGGCGCTTGATTTTTCCGGCCGTGCTGCCAGATTGTGCCGATGCAGTTTCGACACATACCGGCAATAGCAGTGATGCTGGCACTGATTGCTGGATGTAATCGGCCGGCAGCTCCGACCACCGGCGAGCTACCGGCGTCGCCGTTTGTCGGCAAACCAGCTCCGAGTCTTGACGGCGCGCTGGTGTGGTTAAATGCCGATGCGCCAACGCTCGACAGCTTGCGCGGCAAAGTTGTGCTGCTGCATTTCTTTGATTACAGCTGCCTCAACAGCATCCACACGTATCCGTACTTGCTCGAATGGGAGCGCCGGTACGCGCCGTTGGGGCTGCAAGTCGTCGGCATCCACTCGCCGGAATTTGATTTTGGCCTAACACCGGCCAACGTGCAGGAAGGCGTCAACCGCGCCGGCCTAACACATCCGATTGCCGTGGACAGCGAATTAAAGATTACCGGCGCATATCAGAACCGGTATTGGCCACGGCTGCTGCTGCTCGACAAGAACGGCATTATCCGCTTCGATCACACCGGCGAAGGCAAATATACCGAGGCGGAACGCATGCTGCAGACATTGCTTCGCGAATTGAACCCGCAGGTGCAATTACCGGCGCTGATGGAGCCGGCGCACGACTTTGACCGGACCAATGCCGTCTGCTACGTGGTCACACCGGAGCTTTACCTCGGCCGCACGCGCGGCGACTTCGGCAATCCCGAAGCTTCCAGTACCAACGCAATTATTGCCTTTCACTTGCCGGCGGAACGTGACGATGACGTGGTGTATGCGCAGGGCGAATGGAGCATTCACGACGAATACATGCGCCATGCCGTTGACAAAGATGTCGATTCTGATTGTTTGCTGCTCAAATACCGGGCCACCGAGTTCAACGTGGTAATGAAACCGGAAGGCACGTTTTGGATGCAGGTGTTTATTGAGCAAGATGGCCAGCCGATTCCGAAGACTGCCGCCGGCACTGACATCAGCTACGATGATACCGGGCGGAGCTTCGTCAAAGTGGACACAGCACGCTTATACAATCTCACCCGTCGGCAACCTTACCAAACCTACGAAGCGCGGCTGAGTGTGCGCGGCAAAGGATTGTCGGTTTACAGCTTTAGCTTCGGAACCAGCGTCGCGACGGCCGAGGCCATCGCGCGGCTCGCGCCAAAACACTAATTGAGTTTTGCGGTGATGCCCCGCTGCGCAGTGTGCCATGCCAAGGTCGCGCACTTCACCCGGACCGGAAATTTCAACACGCCTTCCAGCGCTTTCAAATCGCCCAGCTCCTTGCCGCCATACGGCAGGTCGCCGCGCATCATCTTCTGGAAGTTTTCGATGTAGTTGAGCGCCTCCGACAACGTCTTGCCGACGAGCCGGCCGGTCATGATCGAGGCCGATGCCAGGCTGATTGAACAACCATGCCCGTCGAACTTCACTTCCGCGATTTTGCCGTCCACAATTTTTGCGGTGACTTCGAGTTCATCGCCGCACAGCGGATTGCTTTCCTTGGCGCAAATATCGGCCGGCACCGCCGTCCCGCGATTCCGCGGCCGCCGGTAATGGTCGAGAATGATTTCCTGATAGAGTTCTTCCAACATTGGCGCTAAGGTAACACAGCAATGCCACCGGTGAAGGATAAAATTCCAAACGTGCGCCGGCAACCGTTCCGGGTTCGAACAATGAAAACCATCACTCTACTTACCAGCGTGCGAGTGGGACTCGCGTTAATCACTCTTGGCGCCGCGGCCAGTTGCACCTGCACATCACGGCGGCAAGTACTGATCGCACCCGCCACAACGGCGGATGAATTGACCGTTGACCTCGGCAATGCAATCACCATGCAGTTCGTCCGCATCCCGGCTGGTTCGTTCACAATGGGTTCGCGCACAGGTGGCGCGGCGGAGCAGCCGGCCCACACGGTGACATTCGCCAAGCCATTTTACATGAGCCGGTATCTGGTGACGCAAGCGCAGTGGCGGCAGATCATGAACGAGGACCGGGGGTATTACAAAGGCTCGACCGAGCCGGTCAATAATCTCAACTGGAACATGGCCCAGGATTTAATCGCGCGCCTCAACTACGCGGTGCCGCGCTTGAAATTCAGCCTGCCGACCGAGGCGCAATACGAATACGCCTGCCGGGCGGGCAGCACCGGCGAGTATTGTTTCGGCGATGATGTGCGGAAGTTACCAGAGTACGGCTGGTTCAAGGCGAACAGCGGTTACCGGCAGCAGCCGGTCGGCCAAAAGAAACCGAACGCGTGGGGCTTATACGATATGCACGGTGACGTTTACGTGTGGTGTCAGGATGTCTGGCAGAAAACCTACGACGGCGCACCCATTGACGGCAGTGCGCGGACGGATGGCCAGTTGGATTACCGGGTAATCCGCGGCGGGGCATGGTGCTATGACGCAAGTTATCTCCGCTCAGCGCGCCGGTCGTTCATCAAACCCGACCCGCACGGCCCGCTCATCGGGCTGCGGTTGGTGCTGATGGTTGCGCCGCCAACCTACAACTTTGGCCCCGGCTATTGCGCCAGACCGATAACTGACCGCAAGTAACGTCAAGCACGGTTGCCTGCAACTTTTCGTGGACGGCGTGTTCGCACACGGCGTGGTTGATCGTGATGCCAGCCGGTATCCAATCCCGGACTGGGGCAAGTTTGGCTTCCGCTTGACCGGCTCGCAAGTCCGCGCCGACGCCTTCAGCCTACGCATCAATCGCATTGAACCTCATCCCCTGTTCCACAGCAATGCGGAGAACGCCACCTGAGCCGGGAAGATGATTCCGGTTGACATGCTGCTGTAAGGATTTCACAATTACCGCAATGACGGATACTGAGATTCCAGCCAATGTGCCGATGGACGCCGTAATGGCCGGCCCGGCCGAGATTCAACGGGTGATCAATTGGGCGGGAAATTCGTTCGCAGGAATCGCCGCGCAGGTCGAAGGTTTATTAACTGCCAGCGCGGCACCGTTCTTTTTCATCTACGGCGGCGTCAGGTCGGAGAAGCTGTTGCCGGGCTGGAAGCGGGAGGTCACGACGAAGCTCAACCAGGATGCCGTCGAGCATCTGGTGCGCTGGACTGATCCGCAGACCGGCTTGGTGATCAGCGCCGAAGTCAAGGTGTTCAAACAATATCCAGCCGTGGACTGGGTGTTACATTTTGAGAACACCGGCACCAAGGACACGCCAATCATCGAAGGCATCCAGGCGCTCGATGTGATGCTGGACACGAACAACGCCAGCCAGCCACTCATCGTTCACCGGCTGGAGGGCGATGCCTGCGGTGACAAGTCTTTTACGCCGTTTAAAAACGAAATGGCGTGCAACACCGCCTTCCGCATGCTGCCAACCGGCGGCCGGTCGTCCAACATCACGGCCTTCCCCTTCTTCAATCTTCAGTACGGCAACCAAGGCGCGATCGTCGCCGTTGGCTGGACCGGCCAATGGGTCTCGGTCCTCGAACGCACCAAAGCTGGGCCGACCCGCCTGACTGCCGGGATGGAGATCACGCATTTCTTCCTGAAACCCGGCGAGAAGATTCGCACCCCGCGCATTGTCATCATGCCATGGAGCGGCGACCGCACCACCGCCCACAACCGGTGGCGCCGGCTCATGCTATTCCATTACATGCCGCAACAAGCTGGTCGACCGGCCCGGCTGCCTATCGCCTTGCAATGTTATGACCGCTACTCCTTCACTCGCGCCGATTGGGCAACCGAAGCTGGCCAGATTGCCGCCGCGAAGTCCGCCGCCGATATTGGCGCGGATCACCTTTGGCTCGATGCGGCCTGGTTCCCGGGCGGATTCCCCAACGGCGTCGGCAACTGGTTTGCCAAACCACAGGAATTCCCGAACGGCTTAAAGCCGATCAGTGATGCCTGCCACAGCAACGGCTTGAAGTTCGTTCTCTGGTTCGAACCGGAGCGCATCGGCCCCGGCACGCAGCTTGCCACCGAGCATCCGGAGTTCGTTTTTGCCGGCAAAGAGTGGGGACTTTACAAACTGAACGATCCCCTCGCCCGCCGGCACCTGACCGATCTCCTGTCCAAACGGATTGCCGAGTACGGCGTCGACATCTACCGCAACGACTTCAACTTTGACCCGTTGCCCTACTGGCGCGCCAACGACACGCCCGACCGTCGCGGCATCACCGAGATCCAGTATGTCGAAGGCCTCTATGCGATGTGGGATGAACTCCTCACCCGGCATCCCGGCCTGCTGATTGACAATTGCGCCAGCGGAGGCCGTCGCCTCGACATCGAAATCTGCAAGCGGTCAGTGCCGCTCTGGCGCAGCGACACCAGTTGCGCCCCGGGGCATCCCGAACGCAATCAAGTCCAGACCGCCAACCTGAGCCTGTACCTGCCGTTCCACACCGCCTGTGCCTGGACTCCCGCACCGAACGATTTCCGCAGCGCCGCCACCATCGGTGCCGCAGTCCAGTTCGACTACATGGCGCCGGGCTTTCCCATGGACGTCGCGAAAGCCTCCATCGCCGAGGCCAAGGCCAATCAGAAATACTGGTACGGCGATTTCTATTCGCTGGCCGGGGCCGCCATCGCACCGGACCACTTTGTGGCCTACCAATTCCACCGGGCCGATCTGAACGGGGGCCTCGTGCTCGCCTTCCGCCATGAAGAGTGTGACACCACCGGCATCAGTGTGGCCTTGCGCGGACTCAACCCCGGCACCAACTACAAAATTGAATTCAGCGACGAAGCCCACCACCTGACCAGCACCACCATGACCGGCAAGGAACTGCAAACCGGCTTGCGGCTTCGCATCCCCGGCAAAGGCGCCAGCCTGATGGCCCGCTACAAACCAGCCTGAACCCCGCCACGCCAACACGCCCGCAGCCGACAGCCAACCGCTGCAAATGTTGGTCTAGGAGTTAGACGCGACGGCGGTTAGCTGACGCGGAACTTCGCGAGACGTTTCCCGACAACCTGCCAACCGAGACCGGGCGTGTTGGGAATCGCCATGCGACCATCACGGATTTCAAACGGCGGGTTTGTCAGGTCGGTGCGCAACGGGTTGGCGTTGATGTCCCATTCCTGCCATGTCTCGTGACCGCAGCCGGCAGCGAGATGGAACGATGCCGCTTGTCCCACGGCTGAACCAAGGAAATGCGGATACAGCCGCTGGCCACGGCGCAACTTGCCCAGCAACGTCACACAACCATGCAGACCGTAATTCTTCGTGATGTCCGGTTGGAGGATGTCGGCATTTGTGTGTGCCGGTGACTCTGAGTTTTCTCCGGCGGCGATTGACACGCCGTGCCGGCGCAAACGGCCGAGTTGCGATTCCTCCGCCGGCACGAGCGGCTCTTCGAGCCAGACGACGCCCAAGTCTTTCAACTCGCGCAACCATTCCCGCGCTTCGGCAACTGTCCAACCGCGATTGACGTCCACCGCAATCCCGGCGGCGCTGCCGAGATGCCGCTTGAGATCGCGGAGGTTGGCGCGATCCTGCCGGCGACCGAAACCGAGTTTGAGTTTGAATAACCGCACGCCCAATTGCAGATGCTGATCAATGCGCGCCCACGGCAAAGGGCTGTTGATACCGCTGGCATAGACGCGGACGCTGGTCGCGGGTTTGCGGAACAGGAGTTGAGCGAGACTTTTGCCAGCGCGCTGGGCTTGCAGGTCCCACAAGGCAATCTCCACGGCGCACAACGCCTGCACCAACGGGCCAGTCGCCGCCGCTTGCCGGGCCGGGCCGATGAACGCGCGCGTCATCTCGGCGATGAATGCCGGGATGTCAGCCACCCGCCGGCCCTTGAGATACGGTATGTACGCTTGTTCAAAAGCGAGTTGGCGTTCCGCCGCCGCCCATGCCGGAAAATTCACCCAACTCTCGCCCCAGCCAACCGCCCCATCGCGATCGCGCACCGACAGAAGCAAGGCGGTGCGTTTGTTCATCGAACCGAATGAAGTTCGCACCACCGCTTCGACCGGTGTTTCCAGCCGGTACACCTTGGCCGCTTGAATGATTGTGTTCACGCGCCCGGAGTATGGGCAAATCGGCGGTTAAGAACAAACTGAAAACAAAGCTGTTAACAAGTGCCCAGGTAAGGCCGGCCGGCAATCAAGCGCTTGCCATCGGTGAAACCTCAGAGCGGTCGCGCAGCCGCGCGATTAACCGCAGACGAGGCTAACTGGTCAATCCGAGTCGCGCATACTGCTCAGCGGGGGCATCGTTTTCACGCATCAGCCGGATTAAGTGCTCGATCATCTTTTGCTCGATTTTGGGGTCGTGAAGCGGGCGTTCTTGTTTCGGGTCGGCAGCAAGATCGTACAACACTGTCTGCCAGACCAGTTCATCCACGGCCCAGGTTGACCCCGGTATCCGCAATAGCGGACAGCCTTTCGTAAACGAAAACGGCGGTACAAGCGTGGCGGCTTGTAATTCTTGGACACTGAACATTGACCGCATGTGCATGGGCATTACGGTATAATTAAACAGCGGCGAGTTCGTGCGATTCTTCGGAGCGCGCATGTAGACATACCGCCCATCCGTCACGTTCACCTGGGCGCCGAATAACCCGAACAGGCCGGCTTCGCGCACCGGCTGGTCGGTGGCGATCGTGGCCGCCAGATCGTGGCCCTGCATGTCAGATGTGGTGGGCACGCCGAAATAGCCAAGCAACGTCGGTCCGATGTCCAGTGTGGGTTGGACCAGCGCGCGCCGCCGTTCGCCGGCTTTGCGGCTGCGTGGGTCCCAGACAAAAAACGGCGTGTGGGCCACCTCATCGTAAAACGGCATCTGGCACTTCGCCCAACAATCGTGCTCGCCGAGCAGAAAACCGTGGTCGGTGCAGACGATCAACAGCGTGTCGTCCCATAACTGTAGCTCATCCATTAAATCGAGCACCTTGCCGAGATACCGGTCGCACATGGTCACCAATGCGGCGTAGTGCCCGCGGAGTTGCTTCGACAGGGGACTGGCTCCGGTGGTGGAATTGTGCCCGTACTTAGGCCAGTCATTCAGCGGTTGCGTGCCATCTCCGATCAATTCCCGATACAGCGCCTGATATTCCGGCTGGGTGAAAAATGGCTCGTGCGGGTCAAAGGTCTCAATTTGCAGAAACCAGCGGTCGGCACTCTGGTTGCGCCGAATGAAATCAAGTCCGGCTGCAAAGGTTTTCGCCTGCGGTTGCTCCGCCTCGTTGCGAATGAATTGACGGTTGACCCGGTCCTGCCGCGTATCCGGATCCGCGTTGCGGCCGACCCGATTACCGATCGGTGGGTCAGTGACTTGGCCGATCCACGGGTCGCCTTCCTGGCCGCGCATGAATTCCCACGAATCGTACCGGTTATGGTAGGTACTGCCGCCGTCTTCCCAATAGTGATAATGATCGCTAACCAGATGCGTATACACGCCCCGTTGACTCAGCAGGGACGGCACGGAGTCATCAAACGGCTCCAGTGGACTCCAGGACCGGTGGAGGAAATTTGGCCGGGCGGTGTGCAGTTCCCGGCGCGCCGGCATGCAAGGCATGGAGCAGACGTAGCTGGTATCGAATGTCGTTGCCCGCTGCGCCAACCGTTGAAAATTCGGCGCCTGCACCCAGTCACAGCCATACGGCGGCAGCAGTTGCCGGTTCAACGAGTCGAACATCACGATGATTGCCTTCATTGTGCAGACCAATTGTAGACGCTGATCTCAGCCAGTTCAATTAATAATCCGTAAGCTAATATTGCGGCGGCGCGTTTAGCATGTACCGGGGTAAGGCCGGCCGACAATCAAGCGCTTACCATCGGTGAAACCCTCGGCGCGACCGCGTAGCCGCTCGATTAACCGCGCACGCCACCGTCGCAACTCTGGCTGGCGGCGCTTGGCTAGGTCGCGGAGTTCGCGGGGATCTTTCACGAGGTCGAACAACTGTTCCGCACCGGTCGCCGGCCGCCAGATATATTTCATCCGGCCATCCGTGAGGTAATGATGCGCCTGCTCCTGGCTGTAGCAAGGCGAATGTTCGCCGTGCAACCAGTCGCGAATCTTCCCCTTGCCGCCTTGCAAGACCGGCATGAGACTCCGCCCATCCACGCCGGACGGAATCGGCACGCCGGCAAAGTCGAGCAGTGTCGGCAGCAGGTCTTCAAGGCAAACCGGCTGGTCGCAAGTCTGGCCGGGCTTGAAGCCAAGGTCGCCGGTTCCTTGAATCAGGAACGGGATGCGCGCCGAGCCTTCATACGGCTCGCACTTGCGAAAGTAATAATGGTCACCCAACATCTCGCCGTGATCGGAGGTGAACACGATCAGCCACTGGCGCCGGCGCGCTTGGGCGCGTTCGCGGAACTCTTTGATCAGCCAGAAGAGTTGATCATCAATGTGGTTGATGAGTCCAAAGTAACCGGCCTGCGCCGACCGCAACGCCTCGCCGCGCAAGACAACGCGATGGTGGTCAATGCCGCAGCCGCGACCATCGTTGGCCGGCGGCACGGCCCAATCGCCGATGGCGACCGGCGGCAGTTCCATCTGCCGGTAGCGTTCGTAATAAAACGCCGGCGGGATCAGCGGCGGATGCGGCGCGATAAACGAGGCCGTCAGAAACAACGGCTGCTTCCCGGTCTGTTTGCGAATCATTTCGCGGGAACGCTGCACCGTCCAATTCGTCATATGGAGATGGTCAGCGAGTTGCCATGGTTTCGCCGTCCAGCCATTGAATGAGATGCCGTGGCCTTTCACGCCGCCGCTATCTGGCGCATGTTTCGCCAGCCACAAATCATAGTCATCGCCGTTCACGTAGTTTGAGCCGAGCACCTGCGTCTGGTAGCCGTAACTGCGCGCGTACGGCGATTGGTGCATGTGCCGGCCCGCCAGCGCCGTGTGGTAACCGGCATCGCGCAGCAGTTGCGGCAACGTCGGCGACTTGATCGGCACATCGTCCACAAACCCAACCACGCCGTTCGTGGCCGGGAACTGCCCGGTGAGCAATGAGCGCCGCGCCGCAATGCAGGACGGACAGGTCACGTAAGCGCGCCGGAAATGCGTGCCGCGTCCGCCGATCTCGTCAACATTCGGCGTCAACAACACCGGGTGCCGCTCCAGCGACAGGCAATCCCCGCGCCACTGGTCCGGCATGATCAACAGAATATCAGGCTTGGTCATCGGCGCATATCCTACCAAAGCCGGTGCCTGAGTCCAGTCTGGCTGATTTTTTACCAGCTCTTACTTTGTCCACAAATGGACAACGCGGTCGGGCATACTCAGTGGCCGTGAACTTCGATTACGAACTGTGCCTAGCCCAGAAGCTCAAACGGAAACGCATTGAATTGGATCTCGGTGAAGAGCCCTTTGCCGACATGCTCCACATCTCACGCTCGCGCTACGGGCGCTTTGAGCGCTACGAACACGGCCTCTGGCTCAACGATGCGATTGTCGCCGCCCGGCAACTCGAAGGTCCCTTCTGCCAAGCAATCGGGTTGCAATGTCCGAATCGCCAGCACTGCTCAGGGGGTTGTCGGTGAGATGGCGCACGGGCACCGCCCCCGCCACGCTGGTCACCGCCAATCGTGGGCGGACGACCTGCAACCTTCGGCGGTCAACCGCGAATCCGAGCGGGTGCCCCGCCAACGAACGGCGGGCGACCGCCGACAAAGCGCGGTTGACCTCCGACAATCGGCGGTTCACCGCCAACCGTCTGTGGGACACCGCGGATGCGAGCGGGCACACCGCCAACCATTCGCGGACGACCGCGAACCGTCTGCGGTTAACCGCGGCGCGTCGGCGGGCGACCGCTGAACGTTCGCGGTCGCCCTTCAGCCATTTAACCATGAGGTGTTTATGCCGAATCCTTGGCTACCACGGTGGGGCGACCCCGCCGTGCGCTGGAATCGCGGTTGGCGTTACCCAACCGCCGCTGAAATCCTGTTCGCCAAAACCCAACCAACCCTGAAAGGAACCATGAAGAAGAGTCAAAACTACTTCCCCAGCCGCATGGCGGAACAGCCGGAGTGGCTCGGGAATTTTGCAACGAAACTGCCGAACTACGAAACCCCGCTCGGTTTGCCGCCGGCATACGTGGATGCGTGCGTCGCGTCAGCGAATTTCCTCATCTACGTGCTCGATCCGTGGCTGACGCAGGTGCGCGGCTTCGGCCCCGCCGCGACCACCGCGATGGACCTGCTCATCAGCGGCAGCGGCCCGGCCCCGGTGGTGTTACCGGTGTTCACCGCCCCCGCGCTGCCGACCGGCGTCGCCGCTGTCCCGCCCGGCGCGCTCAACCGGATCTTCGACATGGTGCAATTGGTCAAGTCGAGCCCCGGTTACAACGACACCATCGGCCAAGACCTCGGCATCATCGCGTCCGGCAATGCCACGCCTACCACGATGGTCGCCGACCACATGGTGCCGGAGGTCAAGTTCGACACCGTGCGCGGCGCCGCCAGCGAAGCGGTCAAAATCCGCTTCAAGAAACAAGGGCACGGCGGCGTCTACATCGAATGCAAGCGCGGCACCGGCGACTGGGAGTTCCTCGCCATCGACAGCGAATCGCCCTACCTCGATGACCGGCCGCTGCTCACAGCCGGCACCCCCGAAGTCCGCAACTACCGGCTCCGCTACTGGGACAAAGGCACCCCCAACGGCGACTGGACCGAAGTCGCCACCATCACCGTCGGCCCCTAGCCGCCCGCAACAACACAAAGCCGCGAGGCCGGGAGCAATCCCGGCCTCGCTTTGCTTTTGTCACCTTGCCGGTTGACTTGCTTTTGCCACGTCTTACAATGCGGCCGAGTGAAGACGAATTTTAATGTTCGGCAAAGCGGGTTAGTTCGCGAAAGGAATTTGCAATGACCAATGTTATCGTCGTCATCGGGGCCGGATCAATCGGTCAAGCTATCGCGCGGCGGGTCAGCGTGGGCAAGCACGTCTTGTTGGCCGATTTGCGCCAGCAAAACGCCGACGCAGCCGCGAAAGTCCTCAGCGACGCTGGGTTCGAGGTGAGCACCGCGACCGTTGATGTCTCCACGCGCGAGTCGGTCCACGCGCTGGTCGCGACCGCCACGACGCTGGGCACCATCACCGGCATCATTCATGCCGCCGGTGTCTCCCCGTCGCAGGCATCACCCGCCACGATCCTCAAGGTCGATCTGTATGGCACCGCGCTCGTGCTCGAGGAATTTGGCAACGTCATCGCGCGCGGCGGCGCGGGCGTCGTGATTGCTTCGCAATCGGGACACCGGCTCCCGGCGCTGACTCCCGCACAAAACAAGGCGTTGGCAACTACGCCCGCCGACGAGTTGCTCGCGCTGCCGATGCTGCAGCCCGATCAAGTGAAGGATTCGCTCCACGCTTACCAGATCTCCAAGCGCGGTAACTCGCTGCGAGTGATGGCCGAGGCGGTGCGGTGGGGCAAGCGCGGTGCGCGAGTCAACACGATCAGCCCCGGCATCATTATCACGCCGCTCGCCAAGGACGAGCTGAACGGTCCGCGTGGCGAGGGATACCGGCGCATGATCGCGCTGTCCGCGGTCGGGCGCGCCGGCACACCGGATGAGGTGGGAGCCGTTGGCGCTCTCCTGATGGGGCCGGACGGCGCGTTCATCACCGGCAGTGATTTCCTAATGGATGGTGGAGTGACGGCGGCCTACTGGTTTGGCGAACTCGCTCCGAAATAACACTGAGATTGGTCGTTAACCTCGCTGTTCACTCACTACTGACACACACCGGCAGGATTGACTTTGACCGTTGCTCGCCGTAGAAGTTTGCCGCTATGGACGAACGCAAAAACCTCGACGAACGCCAGCGGTTGACCGACTTGGAACGGCTCAGGCACTCGGCCGCCCACATCTTGGCCGCCGCCATCGCCAAGCTTTGGCCCGATGCGCAATTTGCTGCCGGGCCGCCGGTCGAGGACGGGTTTTATTACGACGTTGACCTGAAGCATCGCATTTCTCCCGAAGACTTCCCGGCCATCGAAGCCGAGATGAAGAAGATCGTCAAAGAGAACCAGGTCTTCGAGAAGGTGGTCGTTACCCGCGAGCAGGCGTTGGCCGACGCGAAAGCCGGCCGGCTGGCGGCGCTCGCTCCGCGCGATGTTCCCAGCAAGTTCAAGCTCGATGTGATCGAAAACATCCCGGCCGGTGAGCCGATTTCGTACTTCAAGACCGGCGAGTTCATTGACCTGTGTGCCGGGCCGCATGTGATGCGCACCGGCAACGTCGGCGCGTACCGGCTCACCAGCGTCGCCAGCGCGTATTACAAGGGCGATGAGAAGAACCCGCAGCTCCAGCGCATTTACGGGACGGCGTTCAAGAACAAGACCCAGCTCGAAGAATACTTCGCGATGATCGAGGAAGCGAAGAAGCGCGACCATCGCAAGATCGGCGCGGAGATGGGCTTGTACGTGATGGACACCGAATACGTCGGCCCCGGCCTGCCGCTCTGGTTGCCCAAAGGCACCGTGATCGTCGAGGAACTGGAAAAGCTCGCAAAGGAAACCGAGTTCGCCGCCGGCTACGTCCGCGTCCGCACCCCGCATCTGGCGAAGGAGAAAATGTACAAGACCTCCGGCCACTTGCCGTATTACGCCGAGAGCATGTTCCCGCCGATGGAACTCCATGAGACGAACGCAGTAAAGGCTGTTGCTGACCGCCTGACTGGGCAGGAGCCAGATCGTTACTACCTGAAAGCGATGAACTGTCCGCACCATCACCGGATTTTTGCGGCGGAACCGCACAGTTACCGGGATTTGCCGTTGCGGCTGGCGGAGTATGGCACTTGTTACCGGTACGAACAGTCGGGCGAACTCTTTGGCTTGATGCGGGTGCGTTCGCTCAATATGAACGACGCGCACATCTATTGCACACCGGAGCAGTTTGCCTCCGAGTTCAATGCGGTCAATGAGATGTACCTGAAGTATTTCAAGATCTTTGGTCTTGAGAAATACCAGATGCGGTTCAGCACCAGCTCACCGGAAGGCATGGGCAAAAAGTATGTGAACGAGCCGGCCTTGTGGAAGCAGACCGAGGACATGGTCCGCGAGGTCCTCAAGAACAGCGGCATCAATTTCGTCGAGGTTGCCAATGAAGCGGCGTTCTACGGCCCGAAGATTGACGTGCAAGTTTGGAGCACCATCGGCCGGGAGTTCACCATCGCGACCAATCAGGTGGACTTCGCCGTGCCAGCCAAGTTCGGCCTGACTTACCGGGACAAGGACAACACCGACAAGACCCCGCTCTGCATTCACCGCGCCCCGCTTGGCACGCATGAGCGATTCATCGGTTTCCTGATCGAGCATTACGCCGGCAACTTCCCGCTCTGGCTCGCGCCGGAACAGGTGCGCGTGTTGACCCTCGGCGAGGATGCGGCCTTGGTGGATTACGCCAAGGGCGTTGTCTCCGAGCTGCGCGCCCATCAGGTGCGCGTCGAGGGCGAGTACAACAACGAGAATATCAAAGGCAAGATTCAGAACGCGGAAGTCGCCAAGGTCCACACGATGCTGGTGATCGGCCCGCGCGACATGGAAGCCGGCAACGTCAGCGTCCGCCTGCACGGCCAGGGCAATATCGGTGCGAAACCGAAGGCGGATGTGGTGGCGGCGATCGTGGCGTCGATCAAAGAGCGCCGGGCGTAATATTTTCTACCGAGCGACGTTGCCGGCGTCGAATTTCTGCGACAACGCAGCGATGGCCGGCAGCCATTGACGATACCGGGCATACACGAACGGCAGTTGGCCGAGCAGGTAATGGTTGCCGGCCTTTTGACCGTTCGCAGTCCACTCCAATAGAAACAGGCGCTGCTCGCCACTCGCGACCCAGATTGTGCCGAGATCGCAATTGGTGTTGGCGGGCGCATTGAAAGTGCCTTCCAGCAACGTCTGATTTGTGTCCGCGTCCCACACCCGGTATGGGCCGGCCGCGTCGCGCCGGGAATCGTTGCCGGCGACCACGCGCACTTGACCGTCAACCGGCTCGCTGATCATCAGGCACACCGGTGTTTGTACGCGGCGAATGTAATGGTAGGCGAGCTTCTTGCCGTAGTAATAATCCACCACCGCATCCGAAAACTGCGGCCAGCCATCGATCAAATTCCACCACAGCACGCCAGTCTTGCGCCACTTCTGGAGCCGGACCATTTCGATGAAAAACTTTTTCGCCTCGGCCTGAGAAATCTGCGACATCAACGCGAAGTCATCCAGATTCTCCGCATCGGCGCCGAACAGTGTGCGGATTTGATTCGCCATGAGCTGGACGCGATACCGGTACGGCCCGCCGCCGGGAATCGGGTCGGAGCAATGCGTGATCCATTGCGAGTTGTCACGCCACGGCCAAAGCTTGTCGGCATCGAGAAACTTTCGCAACGAGGAGACGTTCGGGCAGCCATGGTAGCCAATCTCGCCGATGAAGTGCGCTTTGCTCTCCAAGTAATACTGGCTCTTGAAATAATCGCGCGGGCCCCAGAGATGTTCTTCTGGCAACAGCGCCCGCCCGCCACGTTGCACTTGCGCCGGGGCCCGGTAAGGCGAACTGGGCACGAATGGCCGGTAGGGATCACACCGGTGAACGACTTGCGGCAGCACTTCGCGCGTGAGCCGGTTATGCGCCGGGTCGAGGTTGTCACCGCCCCAGCCATAGGCTTCATCGCATTCGTTGTCGCCGCACCACACAGCCAACGACGGATGATTGCGCAGCTTCCGCACGACCGCTTCGACTTCTTGCCGGACGGTTTCCAGAAATTCTGGTGTTTGCGGATACCGGGCGCAGGCGAAAGCGAAATCCTGCCACACCATGATGCCGGCGGCATCGCACAACTCGAAAAATGCGTGGTCTTCGTACACATTACCGCCCCAGCAACGCAGCATGTTGCAACCCAAGTCGGTCGCCAAATCAATCGCCGCTGCGTACCGGTCGGCATCGCGGGAGTGCAGGCAATCCATCGGAACCCAATTGCTGCCTTTAACCAGAATCGGCGTGCCGTTGCAATCGAACCGGAATTCACCGCCATTGGCATCGGTCACTTCGGTGCGATGCAACGTCAACATACGCAGCCCGATTTTGTCGGTCCGCGTCGCCACCACTTTACCGGCATGGAGCAACTCGCAGGTGACGTTGTATAACGCCGCTTCGCCATAGCCGCGTGGCCACCAGAGCCGCGCGCCGGGAATCTGAATCGAGCGTTGTCCCGACACGTACGGAGCCGAAAACTCCTCCACAAACCGGTGTTCACCACACACACCGGTCAACCGCAAGGCGAACCCAGCGAGCTGACGCGCGTCCGTGACGAAGTGATACCGGACACCAAGCTGTGCGCCTGATTCATTGACGCGTTGAGTGTAATAAAACAAATCCACGATTTCCGTCGGCTCGTGTACTTCCAGAAATACCGGCCGCCAAATCCCTGCCGAAAGTAGGCGCGGCGCGATATCCCAACCGGCCATGTGCGGTGCTTTTCGCACGGCTGCTAATTCCCAGTTCGTCAAGAAATGCGATTCGCAGGCATCCGGCATTCTCTGCCGGGCGACATTCACAACGGAGCGCAGCCGCACCACTAATTCGTTCTTGGCACCGGGCCGAAGGTGGCGAGTCACGTCAAACCGGTGGGCAATGAACATATTGGCGGTCGCACCGAGTTCGACGCCATTCAGCCAAACCGTTGCCAAGCAATCCAATCCTTCAAAAACTAAATCAATGCGCTGCCCGGCTTGAATCGGAGTTGCCGGGAAAGAACAACGATACCACCATTCGTGGGATTCCAGTGGTTGCAGCCGATGAATATTGTCGCCATGATAAATATCCGGTAATTCACCGGCACGCATCAAGTCCAGTTCCACGGTGCCGGGCACCTGCGCAGGAATCGAAGCTAGCCCGCTTGCGGCCAGTTCATCCGGATGCGCGACGTGCCGGCTCCATTCCTCGAAATGGATCAATGTCCAATTGCCAGCCAACCGGGTACGAATCATGTTTGGTATAGTCTCCGCAATGTTGTTCGATTAAGTTTCGGTGCGAGCATAGCAAATTCAACTGCCGGTAGAATCAAAAAAGAATGTTGCAAAGTTGGCGGGAAACCCGTAGATAAAGCGGCTCGCATGTTAGTTTTTGAATCAACCAAGCTCGAAGCACACGCGGTGGCCAGCGGGTCGCGCGCGGATGTTTTGGCGCGTCCCCAAGCCTAATGCCACACTCGGCGTAACAGGAGGCCTGCTCATTCAACAGTTTGTACGTGTTAACCAGAAGATTCGCGCGCGCGAAGTGCGCGTGATTGACCCCGAAGGCAAACAACTCGGTGTGATGACGACCAGTCAGGCGCTCGCCGCCGCCCAGCAGCATGGGGTGGACCTGATTGAAATTTCGCCCAATGCGAATCCGCCAGTTTGTAAGATCTTTGAGTACGGGAAATTTAAGTACGAGCAGGAAAAACGGGAACGTGAGGCGCGCAAACACCAGCACGCGAGCAAGCTGAAGGAAATCAAGCTGCGGCTGAACATTGACGATCACGATTACGAAACGAAGATGAACCACGTGCGCGCGTTTTTGGCGGACACGATGAAGGTGAAGGTTTCATTGTTCTTTCGCGGGCGCGAGAATGCGCGGCCGGAGTTTGGCCATGAGTTAATGAAGCGCGTCGTCAAGGATTTGGAAGGTTATGGCCATGCCGAGGTGCTGCCGAAGTTGATGGGCAAGAGCCTAACGATGATGTTGGCACCCGAACGCGGGGCGGCCAAGAAGTACGAAGCCGAGTTTGGTCGCCGCGCCGAACCGGAAGATGAAGCACCTGACAAGGAAACGGACGAAGCCGAAGCCGAAGCCAACGCATAAACAATTTAAGGAAGGAAATCAGACAATGCCACGTAGACGACCAAATAAGACACGCAAAGCCGCAATGAAGCGGTTCAAGATCACCGGCACCGGCAAGTTAATCCGCCGCGGCGCCGGCAAACGCCACTTGGCCACTTGCAAAAGTGCGAAACAAAAGCGCCGGCTGCGTGGTAGCCAGGTCGTGACCAAAGGCCATGCCCAAAAAATCATCGAGGCCATGCCGTTCAGTCACCGCGGCTAATTCAAACTTTTAGGAACCAACTATGCCAAGAGCCACTAATGCCCCAGCGAGTCAGCGCCGTCGCAAGCGCATGATCAAAGCCGCCGCCGGTTACCGCGGCTGGCGCAGCAAGAAATTCCGTTACGCCAAGAATGCCGTCTGGCATGGCCTGACGTATTCATTCGCCCACCGCAAGGACAAGAAGGCTGATTTCCGCGCCCTCTGGACCCAGCGCATCAATGCCGCTTGCCGGGCGCAAGATACCACCTACAGCAAATTCATCGCGGCGTTGAAAAAAGCGAAGATTGAGCTTGATCGCAAGATTCTCGCCGAGCTAGCCGCAAACGACGCAAAAGCGTTTAGTGCGGTGTTGGCAGCGACGAAGTAGGCCACGCCTCAAAGAAATCGCGCGCGGGCCGGAGCACTTCAATTGTGTTCCGGCCCGCAATTTCTTGCCGGATTGATTCCGACACCAGTAGCCACTCCAACCGGAGCGTGTTCGGAATCCGCAGCACGCGCGGCCCGGCCGGTAATGCCAACTCAACGGCCTGCGCGTCGGTCTCAATCACCGCAGGGATCTTCCCGCGTTCGACAAAACCACTCGTCTCGACATTCGTTTGCGTGACCTGCCAATTTGCGCTGTCCACCAGTCGCCGTGTCGTCACATCCGCCAAGCCGATGCCATAGGCGCTCTCCCCGCGCACATCCCGAACCACAATCCGCTTGATCCGTGGACTAGCCGGTTCCCCTTCCTCGGCAATCCGCAACCGGCCGATCACATTCGTATCCATGCCGGTCCCGCTAAATTCTTTTCCAATCTCGTCCACAACCAGCACGTCAATATCCGCCACCGGCAATTGCGGCATGTTTGTTCGCGCTAAGTCCAACAAGGCCGGTTCGCGTGCCGGGATCTCTGCCGCCGGTATTGCCGCCAGTGTCATGGTCTCGTCGTAGGCATTCTCCACGATAGCGACGCCGAACAAAATCTTGCCGGTCGCCAATACTTGCCGGGCCGCAACTGGCATCTCCTCGCGCAGGCCCCGCACGCCAAGCCGATGAATCGCCGCCGCGCCGGTGTGTTTGCCAAGACCGATGGCCAACATCTTCATCAATCCGCTCTCATATTGGCCATGAAACGATGTGTGTGGTTTGACCCGGTTGATCACGATCACGCCATCGGAGTCAAACGCGTACCGGTCCATGAACGCGTTGGCGCCGAGCGGTACGACTTCCATCGTAGACCGAATCGGCGCGCCGGTAATGCCGAATTTTTCGAGCAATTGCCGTTGCCCGTCGGCGGTCGCACCGGCATGGCTGCCCATTGCCGGCACGATGAATGGTTCGCTGCCTTGTGCGCGCACCCAATCGGCAACTTCGCGCACAATCGCCGGCAAATTCGCAATGCCGCGACTGCCAACGGCAATCGCAACCCGCTTACCGGCACCAATGGCACAACGCGCCAATTCCGCGCGCAACGCGCTGGTCACGTCGGTCAACTTACCGGCAGCGAAGCGTTGCCGGACCAGATACAGTTGCGGCAGACTCATCCGAGTGGAACCAGTTCGCGATGGCGCTGGGTGAACCGGCACAGTTTGCTGTAACCGCACCGGCGGGCGAGCGCAACGGCCTTAATGAAATCGGTGCCGGTATCGTCGGGAATGTGCGCGTCGCTGCCGAATGTGATCGGGATGTCGAGTTGCCGGGCGAGGTGGAGGAATTCTTCGGACGGATAAATCTCCCGGCAAGGCTTGCGCAGGCCAGCGGTGCTGACTTCAATCGCGCAGACCGCTTCTTGCACAGCACGCAAGGCCGGCCGGTAATCGAACGCCATTGGCTTACAGTTAAATTTCTTCGGCAGATCGGGATGGGCAAGCGAATCGAAAAGCCGGGTGCGGGCGGCTTGTTCCCAAAGCTGAAAGTATTGTTGCCAGCGCTGGTCAACATCCTGCCCCTTCCAATCGGCGGCAGCGCGATCCACCGGCCAGTCGCCGATGAAGTGGACGCTGCCGAGGATAAAGTCCCACGGGTACATGCCGGCGAGTTCGCGAATCCAGTCTTCCCGGCCGGGGAAGAAATCCACTTCCAAGCCGAGTTTGATCGAGAGCAGCGGGAACTGTTTTTGCGCGTCGTACACCCAGCTGACATAGGTGTCGAGGTCGGCCAGTTTCAGGTGCCAATCGGTATCGCGGTTGCCCAGTGGCGCATGGTCGGTAAAGCAGATTTCATCAAGGCCGCGGACGATGGCAATGCGGGCGTAATCCGCTGGTTCCATTGTGCCGTCGGTCAACCGCGTGTGCATATGATAGTCGAACAACATGCCTTTAGTGTAGCAAATCTGACCAAGGTTGCCACCGTCGAATGCAGTATCCGCTTGCGTGCACTCTCGCCACCATTAGCACCAGAGCGTAGCAACAGCATTAACAGTCGCAATCAAGAGAGATCGGCAACACCGGCCCCTTCCATTGCGTGTCACGTTGAGCTTGTCTAAACATCTTTGCCGGTCGTATTGTTTGAGAATGAGGCGAAACGGAAGATGTTTTATGGAGAATGTGGTTAACCGGATCACTTGTGAGGCGTAATTGTCATGGACCCGGTGTCGCTTGGAAAAGATCGGATGAAATATCTACTGGGCATTGATCAAGGCACGACGCAAACGACGGCCGTGATCGTGAACAAACTTGGTGAGCTGATTGCAAAAAACTCCGCGCAATTGCCGGCGCGTTTTCCCAAAGCAGGCTGGGTGGAACAGGAGCCAGCTGATATTGTCCGCTCAGTAAAAGATGCGTGTGCGCCTCTGCTTGATCAATATGATATTTCTGCGGTTGGGTTTGATAATCAGGGTGAAACCTTTGTGGTTTGGGACAAGAACACTGGCGAGCCGGTTACCCCTGCCATTGTCTGGCAGGACACGCGCGGTGAATCTGTTTGCAAGGAACTTGCCTCAAAAATAGATTCGCAACTGCTTCGCCACAAGACAGGACTCCTGCTCAACAGTTATTTCTCGGCACCAAAACTCAAGTGGGTATTTGATAATTTTCCGAACATCCGGCAGGGGGCGCAGGCAGGTAATTTAAAATTTGGAACGACGGAAACATGGGTACTCTGGTCACTGACAAACGGAGGCTTGCACATCACTGACCCGTCCACTGCTTCGCGTACATTGTTATTCGACGTGAACAGATTTGAATGGGATGGAGATTTGCTGAAGTTATTCGATGTGCCTCGGAGTATTCTGCCAGAAGTTAAACCTTCCGCTGGATACGTTGGCAATGTTGATTTTGGAAATGGAAAGCCATTGCCCTTGCACGCCTTGTTGGTTGACCAGCAGGCGGCGTTATTTGGGCAGGCTTGCTTCCAGGCGGGGGAGATGAAGTGTTCGTTTGGTACCGGCAGTTTTCTTTTGATGCACATTGGCGATAAGCCGAAATTGTCAAAGAACGGGTTACTCACAACCGTCGGCTGGAATTTCAACGGACACACAGCCTATGCATTCGACGGGGGGATTTTTGTAACTGGTTCGGCTGTCCAATGGCTGAGAGATAATTTGAAATTAATTCCTGACTCAGCTTCCAGCCATGCGGCAGCGAATCGCTCCACTGACTCAGGTGTGGTTGTGGTCCCAGCCTTGCAAGGACTCGCTGCTCCGCACTGGCGGACAGATGTGCGCGGCGCAATATTTGGTTTGAACCGCAGCAGCAATTCGGATGATCTAGTCCGGGCCACGTTGGATGGGATTGCCTGTCGGGTGTATGAAGTCGTCACGGCCATGGCTCAGGATTTGGGCCAGTCCCCGCCATATCTCAAAGTCGACGGCGGACCTTCTGGAAATTCTTATTTGATGCAGATGATCGCAAATTTGTTAAATCTCGAGGTGCGGGTCGCGGCTGCCCTAGAAGCAACAGCCATCGGGATCGCCAATCTTGCGGGCGTCTCGGCTTGTGGAACCACCTTTGATGAGTTGTCTGCCAATTGGAAATCTGAAAAGGTGTACCATCCAAAAATGAGTCAGGCTGACAGAGAAAAGAAACTGGCACAGTGGAACAAGGCCGTGAACGCAGTGAAGGGATTTCATCAACCCTGATGAATTGAATCAATGGCACAAACATATGATATTGCCGTGATCGGTGCCGGCGCTGTGGGATCCGCCATCGCACGTGAACTTTCCCGTTACCAACTTAAGGTGGCGCTTGTCGAGGCGAATTCAGATATCGGAATGGGGACATCAAAAGCCAGCACGGCCATCTGGCATACCGGCTTTGATGCCAAGCCCGGCACACTTGAAGCGACGTTGATGCGGCGCAGTTATCCACTCATGGACAAGTACATGGTGGAGGCCAATATTGCCCACGAACGGCTGGGGGCGATTCTGATTGCGTGGAATCAAGAGCAATTCGCTTCATTGCCGGTTCTGCAGAAGAAAGCGCATGAAAATGGTGTACTGGATGTCGCGATCATTTCTGCCGCGGAAATTTACAGAAGAGAACCGCACATTAACCGGGGCGCATTGGGCGGACTGCTTGTACCGGGAGAGGGCATCCTGTGCACATTCAGTGTTCCATTGGCATTTGCCTATCAGGCTGTCCTGAATGGCGTCGAGTTATTTCTGAATCATCCGGTAAAAAGTGTGACAGCGGACGGCACTGACTGGGCACTGGAAGGACCAGGGGGCAATGTCCGCGCCAAGTATGTGGTCAATTCCGCGGGATTGTTTTCAGACGAGATCAATACGCATTTTGGAAAGAGCGGTTTCACAGTCACACCACGCCGCGGACAATTGATTGTTTACGACAAGTTGGCGAGACCGCTAGTTAACCACGTCCTGCTTCCGGTGCCGACAGCCACGACAAAGGGAGTACTGATCAGCCCGACCGTTTATGGGAATATTTTGCTTGGACCAACAGCCGAAGACCTGCCCGACAAGGCCGCAACGCAAACGACAGCGGCCGGTTTGGAAATGCTGATCGGCAAGGGACGCGCGATCCTGCCGCAATTATTGGAAGAAGAAGTGACGGCAACGTATGCGGGTCTGCGGGCGGCGACGGAGCACAGTGATTATCAAATCAAAATGGACGCCGCGCTTCGGTACTTGTGCCTAGGCGGAATCCGGTCCACAGGTATTTCTGCGGCGATGGGCATTGCCGAATACGGTGTTGAATTGCTGAGCGGCGCCGGGTTGGAGTTGAAATTGAAAGAGGAATTCAAGCCGGTGAAGATGACGGCGATCGGCCAGGCTGATGTGCGCCCACATCAAAACGCGGAGCTGATCGCGCGCAACGCGTCGTATGCCGAAATCATTTGCCACTGCGAGCGCGTCTCACTCGGCGAGTTGGTGGATGCGTTGCATGCGCCAATCCCTGCCACATGTCGAGATGCATTACGCAGAAGAACGCGTTCATCCCAAGGACGATGCCAGGGGTTTAACTGTGAAGCAAAACTGCATGCCATCCTTAGTGAGCGAATACTCCCGGCCTCTTCCAGCGGGATTCCCCAGTTGAACAACACGGTCACTCCGCGTGAATTAAAAACAGATGTCGTGATCATCGGTGCCGGGCCTGCTGGTCTGTCGGCGGCGATCGAATTGAAGAAACAGGGAATCAACAACATCCTCGTCGTTGAGCGCGAACCGGAAGCGGGTGGGATGCCGCGCATGTGTCATCACACAGGTTTTGGGCGCAAAGATTTATGGCGCATGTGGAATGGGCCAAAATACGCCAAGCATTATCGCGATATGGCCGGGAAGATGGGCGTAGAGATTTTGACATCGACGACAATTTTAGGATGGGAGAACCCATCGAAATTGAAATTTTCCTCGCCCAGCGGTTTAGGCGGAATCGACGCCGGCGCGATCCTGCTCGCGACGGGCGTGCGCGAGCGTCCGCGCGCGGCCCGGCTGATCCCGGGGACGCGCCCCCAGGGGGTTTATACAACCGGTTCGTTGCAGCGATTTGTCTATCAGGAACATTTGCCGGTTGGCAAACGGGCGGTCATCGTCGGCGCAGAATTGGTAAGTCTATCGGCCTTGATGACACTGATGGATGCACATGTAAAATGCGCCATGATGGTGACGGCGGATCCACAGCATCAAATTGAATTTCCCTACGTTGTCATGAAGTGGGCAGTGGCCGATATTCTCACGCGCACTCCGATCCGGACGAATACCCGCATTACGAATATTTTCGGCCGCACCTGGGTCGAAGGAATCGAGCTGACCCGGGCAAATGGGCAAACTGAAAAAGTGGCGTGCGACATGGTTGTCTTTACCGGCGATTGGATCCCAGAAAACGAACTCGCAAGGCTGGGCGGACTAGAAATTGATCCCATCACACACGGTCCCAAGATCGATTTGAACTTTCGTTCCTCAATCGATGGTGTGTTCGTGGCAGGGAACCTGTTGCGAGGCGTTGAAACTGCGGATCACTGTGCCATCGAAGGCCGGCGTGCGGCGATTTCAATTGCGAAATCGTTGCGGGAAAAATGATGAGGCGGACTAGTCTTGTCCTGCGGCAAGGTTTTGATTAGATTACCGGCGGATGAAGAAAGCGCTCATGCCGCTGGCCCTGATAATCGCTGTGCTGTTGGCGTTGATCGGGGTGGCGTACTGGTATGCCCAGAAGGAAAGCGACGACTGGCCGTTCCGTAATCAGCACCATCATTGATTCATTATGCGCAAGATTCTTATCGCCCCATCAATTCTCGCCGCTGATTTTGGGCAGTTTGCGGTGGAAGCACACCGGACAGAACAGGCCGGTGCCGACTGGCTGCATTGCGATGTGATGGACGGAAATTTCGTGCCGAACATCACGTTCGGGCCGGACGTTGTCGCCGCGTTGCGTAAATCAACAAAACTGCCACTCGACGTACATTTGATGATTGTGCGGCCCGATCTTTTCGCGGAACGCTTCCTTGATGCCGGCGCCGACCACTTGATCGTGCATGTCGAAGCCCAGCACGATGTGGCAAAAACGTTGGCGCTGATCCGTAGCCGTGGCAAGCAAGCCGGGCTGTCGCTGAATCCACCGACACCGGTGTCGCAGATCTTTCCATTTCTTGACCAAGTCACAGAAGTGCTCGTGATGACGGTGAATCCCGGCTTTGGCGGGCAGGCGTTCATTCCGGAGACGTTGGAGAAGATCCGGGAACTGCGCCGGCGCGCGCCGCAGTTGAATATCAGCGTGGACGGCGGCATCAATCCCGAGACTGGCCGGCAGTGTGTTGCAGCGGGCGCAAACGTGCTTGTCGCCGGCAACGCGCTGTACCGGCACAAAACCTTGGCATTGCCGGAAGCAATTCGGGAATTACGAACCCATGTCGAACGGCAGAATTAAATTCGGCACGGACGGTTGGCGCGGCATAATCGCCGACGATTTCACCTTTGCGAATATCCGCCGCGTAGCGCAGGCGACCGCGGATTACTGGAATGCGCAACCATTACCGAAAAAGATGATTGTCGGCTACGACAACCGGTTTTTCTCCGAAGTGTACGCCCGCTTGCTCTGCGAAGTCTTGGCAGCGAACGGATTCAAGACGATGTGCGCCCCAGAAGCGGTGCCGACGCCGGCGATCTCGTTTGCGGTGCGTGATCAAAAGCTCTGCGGCGCGGTAATGATCACGGCCAGCCATAATCCGCCCGCATTTAACGGCTACAAAATCAAAGCGGAGTTTGCCGGGTCGGCCACACCCGAAATCTGTTCCGCTATCGAATCCCGCTTGGATGCATCACCGGTCAAGTCAGTCAAATTCGATGGCGCGGTGGAGATTCATGATCCGCGAACGGCGCATGTTGCCGCCATTAAGAAGCTGGTTGATCTCAAGGCGATCAAACGCGCTAAACTGCGGGTGGTGTTTGACTCGATGCATGGCTGCGGTAGCCGGGTGTTGGAAAAGCTGGCCGGCGGCACGACGATTCGCGGGGAGCGGGATGTTTTATTTGGCGGAATAAATCCGGAGCCGACCAGCAAGAATCTCGGCGCACTGATGACGGCGGTGAAGGCGCAGCGCGCACAGATCGGGCTGGCGACGGACGGCGACGCGGACCGGTTGGGCGTGGTGGACGATCGTGGCCGGTATGTCTCGATTCAGCTCGTGTTTGCGGTGCTGCTGTTGCATGTGTTGCGCAACCGGCAAGAGCGGCAAGGGATTGTGGTGAAGTCTGGAAATTGCACAGTGCTGATTGAGCGAATTTGTCAGGCGTTCGGTTTGAAGTGCGTCGAGGTGCCGGTCGGATTCAAATGGATTTGCCAGCAGATGCGCGAACACGACGTGATCATGGGCGGCGAAGAAAGCGGCGGGCTGGGATTCCGCGGGCACATCCCAGAACGCGATGGGATACTGGCGAACCTGATGTTATTGGAATTGCTCGCGATGACCGGCAAACGGTTCTCGCAGTTGGTTGACGAAGTGCAAAAGGAGTTCGGCAGGAGCGCCTACGACCGGATTGACATGCATTTCCCACTGGAGAAACGGCAACAACTCATCGAGCATCTCGGCAAGAATCCGCCGGCCACGCTGGCGGGCGTGCCGCTCCGGGAAGTGAAAACGGCTGACGGAGTGAAATACATTGCCACTGACGATTCGTGGCTGATGTTCCGAACATCGGGCACGGAACCGATCATCCGCATTTACAGCGAAGCAAGCTCGACGGCCAAAGTCAGACAGCTATTGATATTCGGACAACAAATCACTAAGGAGGTTGCATGAACACAGAACTCACAGGTTTCCTCGACCAACTTCGCCGCCGGTATCCCGCCGAAACCGAATTCCACCAAGCGGTGACTGAGGTTGCCAAATCAGTCTGGCCGTTTATCGAAAAGAATCCGCAATTCCGGAAGGCCAAGATTCTGGAGCGCATGACCGAGCCGGAGCGCATCATCATCTTCCGCGTCACGTGGGTGAACCGGCACGGCGAAGTGCAGGTCAATCGCGGCTACCGGATCCAGATGAACAGCGCCATCGGGCCGTTCAAGGGCGGGCTGCGCTTCCATCCCTCAGTCACGCTTGGCACGCTAAAGTTCTTGGCGTTTGAACAAGTGTACAAGAACGCGTTGACGACCCTGCCAATGGGCGGCGGCAAAGGCGGCTCGGATTTCGACCCGAAAGGCAAGACCGACGAAGAAGTCATGGCCTTCTGCCAGGCGTTCATGAACGAGCTCTACCGGCACATCGGCCCGGACACCGACGTCCCCGCAGGCGACATCGGCGTCGGCGGCCGCGAGATCGGCTATTTGTTTGGGCAATACAAAAAGCTCCGCAACGAGTTTACCGGCGTGTTGACCGGCAAGGGATTGAACTGGAGCGGCAGCCGCATCCGCTCCGAAGCGACCGGCTATGGCCTGCTCTATTTCACCGAGGAAATGCTCCACAAACACGGCACCAGCATCACCGACAAGACCGTTGTCGTTTCGGGTTCCGGCAACGTGGCGCAGTTCGCCGCCGAAAAGGCGCTCTTACGCGGCGCGAAAGTGGTCACCATGTCCGACTCCGACGGCTTCATCCACGATCCGGACGGTTTCAACGGCGAGAAACTCGCCTTCATCAAAGACCTCAAGAATGTCCGGCGCGGCCGCATCAAGGAATACGCGACCCAGTACCGGTGCAAGTACATCGCCGGCCAACGCCCGTGGAGCATCAAGTGCGACGTGGCCCTGCCCTGCGCAACGCAAAACGAGATCAGCGGCCCCGATGCGGAACAATTGGTCAAGAACGGCTGCATCTGCGTCGCGGAAGGCGCGAACATGCCGAGCACACCGGAAGCGGTGGAAGTGTTCCTGGGCCACAAAATCCTCTACGGCCCCGGCAAGGCCGCCAATGCCGGCGGCGTCAGCGTCAGCGGCTTGGAAATGTCGCAGAACAGCCTCCGCCTGCAATGGACGACCGAGGAAGTGGACAAACGCCTCTCCGAGATCATGAAAGCGATCCACAACCAATGTGTCCGCTTCGGCGAAGCCGACGGCTTCATCAACTACGTCAACGGCGCCAACATCGCCGGCTTCCGCAAAGTCGCCGAAGCCATGCTCGACCAAGGCGTGGTCTAAAGCGCGGAAGCGCTACTGCCTAACAAATTAGCAGTCTGTCGCCCCTCGGGGAGATGTTGTCTGACCTTGGGGAGATGCTCCGTCCCTTTGGGGAGATGTTGTCTGACCTCGGGGAGATGCCCCGTCCCCTTGGGGAGATGTTGTCTGACCTCGGGGAGATGCCCCGTCCCCTTGGGGAGATTGAATCTCCCCAAGGGTGTTTTGGTTGCAACCAAGGAAATCATAGTGACTTACGCGTTTGCCCTCTTTTGGGGTCTCCGGGCGGCTTCGTTACTCATCAGGTCGCGTTTGTTATTGAGTTCCCTGAGCAGCGGATGGCTGCCGGTCCGCGAGACAAGCTGCCAGAACGGCACGTTGGGAGTGGTGTTTTTTCATGCCGGGATGACTCCCCAAACCCGCCTGAAAAGTTCAAGCCGGAAACTATAAATTTGTCACGCGGCGCTTGTCGAAAACTGGCCGAAAGCATAAACTGCACGGCCATGGGGAATCCTGCTATGTTCGCTTCGTTCGAGGAGGAACTGAACCGGTTGCCGTGGCCGCCGCCGCCTGAACCCTCTGCCTAATCAAGAGTATGGATATCACGCGCGCCCAAAAGATTCCCTTCGCCACGCAGGACTATCAGTCGGTGCAGTATGGGGACGAGCGAATTGATATGTATGTCACCGAGCCCGCCACGGGGGTCTGGCCCACGACCGGGCTGATGCTGATTGGGCACGGCTGGGGTACGGACGGTTCCGTCGATTATGCAACCGAAAGCGTGGCGCTGGCGGATGGGTTTAATTTCGTGGTGACACGCGTCGAGTATCGCCACAGTGGGCGCGAGGCGCGGCAACCGTTGCCTGACCGCCTGTACGATGTCCCGTATGATCTGTGCAAGTTGCAGACGATTGATTGCCTGCGAGCCGCATATGCGACGTTGCAGCGTTACCCGCAACTGGATCGGACGCGCGTCCTCTTTTGGGGCGGCTCGCAGGGCGCGTATCTCGGCGCGCAATGCCTGATCTTCGCGCCACACCTATGGGCCTCTGCCATTCTGGTCTGCGGAGTTTATCAGCCGTTGTCTGGCGTCGACGCGCAAGCCCGGGGATTTAGCATGGACTTGCGCGCCAAACCCGGCGTGGGCTTCGCGGAAGCCGCACTCGGACCGGGGAACTGCTTCGCGCCGGCCGAGGAGGACGTCCGCAACCCGTTCCGCAACGCGGCCTTGATGCCAGCCGACGTGCCGGTGACGCTTCTCCACGGGACGAACGATGAATTGGTGGACATCCGGCATTCGCTGGTGCTCTACGCCCGGTTGCAGGGACTTGGGCGTCCGGTGCGGTTCCACGCGATTGAGAATGGCGATCACTGGATGCAGGGGGCAACGCACGCCAAAGAGGATTCAGCCTACAAAGCCGTCCTGAAACATTGCCACGCGACCCTCCGCACCGCGCGCCGACCGAACGTGCCGTTGGCGCCGGCCGCTCCCGTGCGGATCCCCGTGCGCGGGGGCACATTCGTGGTGACGTATCCGGCAGCCGGACCGACGTTGACCTGGCAGCCGGTCACTCCCTGATTGTCGCGCCAATTCCCGCGCCGAGGTACGAAGTCTTCGCCGCCTGACCGCCGCTGGAATACCTTGCCATTTCGGAAAACAGTCTGCGCGGTCGGGCAGCCGAGTCGGACGAATCGAGTTAGACGAGAAGCGGGCACGCAAACCCGCTGTCGTGTGCGACAAACCGCCGCATGACAGAGCGACGGCTCAGTGCGTGGGTTTGATGCGGTCCCATTCGGCGGCGTATTCGGCGGCGATGGCGGTGGATTCGATGGCGAGGAGGTTTTCCCAGTTCTCGTCGGTGGCGCGTTTGGTCCAGTTGTAGCTGCCGGTCAGGACGCAGTGGCCGTCAATGATGAGGAACTTGTCGTGGAGCTTGGCGTCGCCGGGCATGGTGATGCGGTGGATGGTGATCTTGGCTTTCTGCATCCGGACGAGCAGGTCTGCGGTGTATTTGTATTCGGCCTCGTGGGCGTCCACTTTGATGGTGATCTTGACGCCGTGGTCGGCGCGTTCGATGAAGGCGTCGGCAATGTCTTTCTTGGTGAACTCGTAGATGGCGGCCTGAATCTCCGTGTGGGCGTCGTGGATCTTGCTGAGCAAGAGCCGTTCGCATTGCGGGGTGAAGGCGACGGTGATCGGGCAGGCGTTGTCGGCGGCGTTGGCCAGTTGCCAGCAGTTCAAGATCAGGATGACGGGCAGGAGGTGCAGTTTCATGGTGGGCAATCCTAGCATTGCGGAGTTGTCTCGACAACGCTGGCGCGACGGGGCAAAAACTAGCCCGTGAATCGTCAGGTCATTTATGCCGCCGCGCATGCACACTTCCCGGACACCGAGCCGCTCGGCGGCGGCAAGGCGGTGGCGGATTATCTGATCCGGCAGTGTCCGCAGTGGCAGGTGCTCAGCCCGGCCAGTTGCGGGCTGGCGTTGCCGACGGCGTTGGTGGATTTGTCGGAGCGCGAGTATGGCCGGTTCTGCCGGCAATTCGAGCGGGTGACCACCGCCGCCATTCTGCAGCATGACCCGGCCAGTTGCGTGGTGTTGACCAACGATATCAGCGAAGGCCCGGACTTTGCGGCGCTCGGGGCGCGGGGTTACCGGATGGTTTCGCTGTGGCATGTGGATGTGGTGGATTACTTTTGCCGGATGTATCTGCGCGGGCTGGTGGCGCCGGCCACGGCGGCGCGATGGAGCCGGCTGCGGTGGTTGCCGGATCTGTTGCAACTGGTGTTCCATAAACAGGCGGCTTGTGTCCGGCACTGCGCGAAGTTGGTGGTGCCGTCGGCGCCGATGAAGGACGTGATCTTGCGCTGTTACCCGGATTGTCCGCCGGCGAAAGTGGCGGTGTTGCCGTGGGGCAATCTGGCCGAGGCGGCGGTCGGCGCGGCGGACGCGAGCCAGGCGGGCGCGGACGAGGTGGTGATCATGACGTTGAGCCGGTTGTCGCCGGAGAAAGGCATTGAACGGTTGCTGCGGGCGCTGCCGTTGGTGGCCGGCAAGTATCGGGTGTGGATTTGTGGGGCGCCGGCGTTCATGCAGGGGCGCCGGTATGCGGCGAAGCTGCGGCGGCTGGCCGGCGACCGCGTGGAGTTTCTTGGGCATGTGACGGGCGCGCGCAAGGCGGCATTGTTGCAGCGGGCAGATGTGTTTGTGTCGGCGTCGCGGCATGAGAGTTATGGGTTGACGATTGCGGAGGCGGAGGCGGCGGGGTGTCGGGTCGTGTCGCACCGGCATTACGGCGCGAGCGGGACGGTGGTGGATTGCGAGCGGCCGCCGGCGTTGGCGCAGGTGTTGACAGAGATGATCGGGGCCGGGCGGACGCCGAAGCGGTTGGTGCCGCAAGTGCCCAGCGATGCGGCAACGCGATTGACAGAGCTGCTGGTTTCTCCTACAACGAACGGCTTATGATTAAAGTCGCAATGATCGGCGCCGGCAGCGTGGTGTTCTCCAAGAACTTGACCGGGGACATCCTTGGTTATCCAGAATTTAAGAACGCCACGATTGCGTACATGGACATTGACCGTGAGCGGCTGGAGGTCGGGGCGGCGTTGTGCCGGAAGGTCGCGAAGGCGGTGGGCGCGAAGCCGAAGATCGTGGCGACGATGAATCGCCGGGAAGCGTTGGCGGGCGCGGACTTCGTGATCAACATGGTGCAGATCGGCGGGTTCAACTCGACGCTGGTGGATTTCGAGATCCCGCGGAAGTACGGGCTGAACTTCACCATCGCCGACACGACGGGGCCGGGCGGGCTGTTCCGTGCGTTGCGGACGTATCCGATGTTGCGCGGGCTCTGCCGCGACATGGAAGCCGTGTGCCCGAACGCGTGGCTGCTGAATTATTCCAACCCGATGTCGGCCAACATGCAGACAATCACGCGGACGTCGGGGATCAAGGCGGTCGGCCTGTGCCACAGCGTGCAGGCGACGTTTCGAGAACTCATGAGCTATGTCGGCGAGGACCCGGAGCGGGCGCGCTTTATTTGCGCCGGCATCAATCACATGGCGTTTTATCTGCAGCTCGCGAAGCAGAATGAGGATTTGTATCCGCGGTTGTTCGCCGCGATGAAGCGCGAGGAAGTCTTCAAGACCAATAAGACCCGGTTTGAACTGATGCGGCGGCTGGGCTACTTCGTCACGGAATCCAGCGAACACGCCGCAGAGTATTCGGCGATGTTTATGCCGCACGGGGCGGAGCTGGTGCGCCGGTATGATGTGCCGATTGATGAGTATTTGCGGCGGTGCGACCGGAGCGTGACTGAGTTTGAGCGGATAAAACGGTTTGCGCGGACGAACAAGCCGATCACAGTTGAGCGCAGCCACGAATACGGCAGCACGATCATTCATTCGGTGACGACCGGCAAGCCCAGCGTGGTTTACGGCAACATGCCCAATCGTGGCGCCATCACGAATCTGCCGGCCACCGCGATTGCGGAAGTGCCGACCTTGGTGGATCGCAACGGCTGCCAGCTCACGGTGGTGGGCGAACTGCCGCCCCAGTTGATCGGTTATATGCAGCCGCACGTGACGCAACACGAGTTGTTCATCCGCGCCGCGATGGAAGGCCGCCGCGACCATATTTACCAGGCCTGCATGTTCGACCCGCTCACGGCCGCCACGATGCCGGCGGATAAAATTGTGGAAATGTGCGACGAACTGATTGCCGGCCACCGCGAACATTTGCCGGACTTGGACGCGAAGAAGAGCTTGGTGCCCACCAGTGGCAAGCGCTACCGGCCACCAACGGCGAAGCAATTGCGCGCCAGTTGGGACGCGGCGCGAAAAACAGCCGGTGACGACTATATTAAAGATTGGTGGTTGCTCGGACCGTTCAAGAGCCCGACGCCCGGCAAGGTCAACCTCGCATTTGCGCCGATTGATGAAGACCGTCTCCTAACGAGCCAGTGGAAAGCGGCTGGTAAATGGAAACGCGCGACGGCGAATTCACGCGGAATGGTTAGTCACAACGAGGCACTGAGGCAAGTCGAGTGGGCGGTTGCCTACGGCTGTTCTGAAATCTCCAGCATCCACGCGCGCGACTGCGAATTGCGGTGCGGCAGTAGCGATGGCATCAAGATTTGGCTCAACGGTAAAGTTGTCCATCAAAAGGAAATTGCTCGAGTATACATGCCAGACTCCGACAAGGTTGCAATCCACTTGAAGGCCGGTGTGAACCATTTGGTTGTTAAGATCGACAATTACCGGAATGACTGGAGTTTCGGAGTCGCCATCCCCAAGGCAAACTTCTAGACGGAACCGCTGCGTTTTTTAATCAACCACTGGACGGATCGACAGGGTATGCGCGGTGTAGTGACTCAAGGTTTGATTTAGCGGCGAAGTCATGGCACGCAGATGCACTGCCAGAATCGCCCGCGATTGCGACGGATCCGCAGAGCTATAATGAATGCTCGCTTCGATATGATAATTGGCATCATTCCAAACCAAACTGCGATGAAATGGCAATGACGCCATCTGTGAAGTCCAGTCATTAACGGCATTTGAGCTCAACAGCGATGCCGGCGGGACGACGGCACCATTGTTGTCAATTTGTTCTGTTGGCATGCCATATTGCTTGATCAGATCTTGCTGAAGCGCATCGGCGCTCGCCTGCTGCTCGTGTTCAACCACAAATGCTTCCTTCAACGAACCACCAGCAAAACAACCGGTAAAGTGTTCAACTGTTGTCGGCTTAGTTGCTTCGCAAATTTCAGGATCCGAACCATAAACAGTAAGGGTATGCAGATCAAAAGTTTTTACCATCTCTTCACGCGGAGTATCTAAGCGAATTTGACCAAAACTACCAAGCGGACTATTTGAGTGCTCAAGTATGGGGTGAGCCAGCTTTTGCGCCACTTCCAACACTGGTCGATCAACAGCAGCTGTTGCTTCGTCAGCAAGAATGAAATTCTCTTTGACTGGATGAGCGGGAAACCAATCCAACAAATAAGGCAACAACATTAAGACTAAAGCAACACCAGCGACAAAATAAACCATAAATCGCGGCGTAGCATCAAAATAACGCTTCATTATTCTTCCTGACAAATGTGTTTACTGACTTTGCTGTACATAAATACAAACTACTTCAAACATGGAAAAAGCAACAAGGCTTGAGAAAACCCAATTTTAGAATCAGACAAGTGCTCCGTGGCACATCGGGATCCACTTAATCCTTCTTGGGATGTCAAAACCATAACCTGTGAATCCTTAAATTGCAAGTCGTTTGATGTCGCCTTGGATTAGAAAAAGATTCTAACGCTCGATTAACCGCATCAGACGGCGACCGTATTCAACGTAACAACGAAAAGCCGCTTCTTCGTCACTCGCACCCTTGGCTTCATGAATGACAGACTGAATATGCGGTTCGATAGAGATAAATCCCCGGTAACCATTCGTCTTCAAATCAATCAACGTCTCGCTGATCATGCTCGCGCCGGCATCCGGCCAGACGTGCGTGCCACCGGGGCCAGTGTGCGCCTTGATATGGATGTAGGCAATATGTTTTTTCGCCGCTTGATACCATTCCCACGTGTTCGTGTGGCCGTGCGAAGCGGCATTGCCGGTGTCGTACACGGCTTTCACAGCCGGGGAGTTAATAGTTTCAAAGAATTCCCGATAATTGGCTGGGGACTGGCTGGCCCAGCCATCACAATTTTCAACCAACAACACGATGTCGGCGTCTTCGGCGATTTTAGCCAACACCCGAAACCGGTACACAACTTCGTCACGCCATTGTTGTTCGGATAAGCCGTCATTCGGATAACTCATCACCCGGATAAATTTTGTACCGAGCCGGTGCATGCGATTAATTGCACGCGTCAGCGTCACGGTGGATTTCTCCAACGGGTCGGTAATCTTGCAGGCCCAGTTGGCAATACCGGAGGCAAAACTGGATACTTGAATCTTTGCCGTCGCCAACAACGCACACGTTGCGTCGAACTGATCATCTGACAAGTCGGTGAATTGTACTTTATTTACCAAGCGCGGCTCGATGAAACGCCAACCGAGTTCCTGATGCGCACGGATTTGTGTCTGAATGTCCTGGCCAGCCTCGTCAGCGATGCCAGAATAAATAAAATTATCGGTTTGCATGTTAATTGGTAATTAAGCCCACCACTGCAATGACACAACAACAAACTTGCCGTAAAACAAAAGACAAATAATACATTTGATAACCGGGCAAGCCGCAATATGATTCGCATGTGAAGTTTCGTGTGCTGATTTTACTGGGATTAATACCGGCGGCACTGACAGCCGAGACCGGTGAGGATGCATTGCGTGAAGGCTGGGAACAGTTCCGGTTGGCTGAATTCAATCCGGCAGTGAAAGCTTTCGAGCACGGTGTAGCGCAAACCGAAACGAATCCAGTTTTGCAGGCACAGGAGTTGTACGGACTGGCAATGACGTGGGCGTTGCGGCGACCCGGCGAAGACCCAATCAAAGCCGTAGAGCTTTACCGACGCGCGATTGCTGTCGCACCAAGCAGCGATGCGGCGGCGTGGAGTCTTTTAGCCATTGCACGCCTGCAACACACGTACCAAGAGGTGATTGACAAGTTCCCGGTGCATCCGGCTGGTGAAGAGGCGTTCTTATTCCAAGAGGCCGCAACGCTGGCGACACCACAACCTGCCACGGCACGATCGACGACGGCGGCATTGAAATGTTTTCTAAAGATGCATCCGCAGTCACCTTACAGAGGCGCGGCTTTAAAACTATTGGCGCACGGCTACCAGATTCTGGGCGAACACGAAAACCGGTTAGCGGCATTATTGGAGATATTACGCACGGCGGAAAAGGATACGGACGCGACCATTGAGCACGCCGGTGACTATTGGAGCATTGCAACACTGGCGGAATTTGATTGCGGTAATTTCACAGTAGCACGTGAGTTTTACCGGAAGCTGATTGCCGAGTATCCAACTGATCAGCGCCTATTTCTCGCCAAGCGCGAGTTGCAACACATGGACGAAGTGGAAGCGAGGTTGCGCAAGTGAAGTTTTGGCAATTCCTGCGGCGAAACTTACCGATACTGGTGGTGAGCATCGCGTATTTATGGTCGACAATAGCTATCTTCAGTTACCGGGCGAAACAAGCACCGCCAGATGCCAAAATCACTTTGCGCATCGGCCACTGGCAACTCGAACCTGGTGTACGGACCGGCTTCGACGCGCTGGCAACGGAATACCAAAAACTGCATCCCGAAGTGTACATCGTACAGGATGCCGTACCAGAAAGCACTTACAGCCAATGGCTCACGACCCAAGTGATGGGCGGCACCGCTTCAGACATTGTCGAAGCCGGTTTATTATCACCGGCATTGCTGTTGAGTTACTACAGCCGGTATTTTCTACCATTAAATAACTACGTCAATCTCCCAAATCCGTACAATACCGGCACGACGTTGGCCGGTGAACCGTGGCGCAATACATTCAAGGACGGAATGCGCGCCGGCTACATCGAGGAACTGCAATCGTACATGGCCGTGCCGCTGGCGCAGTTTGCTTACCGGATTGTGTACAACCGTGATCTGTATCACAAACTGACCGGACGCACTACACCACCGAGCAATTACCGAGATTTCATTACCGTGTGCGAGCAAATCCGCCAACAATGCGATGCCCATGGCCACCCGTACATCCCAATTGCCGCATCGAGCTATCACATTGGGATGTGGGATAGCACGATGTGCGAGCCGCTGACATTTGCAGCGTTGCGCAAACTCGATTTTAACCGCGATGGTACCGTTGGCGAGGATGAATTCTTTGCCGGCATTGCAACCCACCGGATTGATTTTAATTTTCCACCATTTGTGGCACGGTTTCAGATGTTGCACGAGCTGACACCGTTCATGCCTGTCGGCGTGACCGGATTGAGCCGCGACGAGGCGGTATTCCTCTTCGCACAGCAACGCGCCGTCTTTATCACGTCCGGCACATGGGATGCTCTAAGCCTGCGCGAACAGGCGCGCGACACGTTTGATGTCGGTGTGTTGGATTTTCCGTTACCGGCACAGGATGACCCGGAGTTTGGGCAGTTTTTGGAAGGCCCGGTTTATGACCGCACCTTTGCCGGCATGCCGTTTGTCATCACACGTACATGCAAACATCCGGAAGTCGCGCTGGATTTCCTCCAGTTTCTATCCAGCCAGCGCGGCAACACAGAATTCAACCGGCACATTGGTTGGATTCCTTCCATCCGTGGCTCAGAAATGCCACCGGCACTCCCCGGCTACGAACCGCATTTGGAAGGCGTGTATGGCGCGATGCCGATGACCCTTGGCGGCGATACAAATGTGAAATGGCAACAGTTGCTCGCGCTGTTCATGATTAACCAGATTGATTACACTTCCATGACTGCGCAGTACTTGGCGTACTATCGTGACCATGCGCCAAAAGAATTTGCAGAACTGCAACGTGACAATCAACGCGGCGCAGTCCGCGAAGAACAATTGATGGCCGGATTACGCGCCCGTGCCATGCTTGCACCTCCAGCGACCAGCATGGCGGCATGGATCCGGTATCGCCAACTTGAAACCGACCGATTGCTTATGCGCGATTTGCGGTCAAGTCTCTTGGTGAAATTGATCAGCGATGGCCCAGTCACCAACGCGACCGATCCATACGAAATCAGCCCTGCCGCGCTCGCCAATGTCCGCCGGCAACTCGAAGGTAACCGGTAGTCATGGCAATCCGCGAAATCCACTGGCGGCAAATCCGATATCACTGGGAAATCTATCTATTCATCGTCCCGACGCTGATTTTAATCGGGCTGTTTGTGTACTACCCTGCCACGAGCGGCGTGTTCCACAGTTTTTACCGGTGGAACGGCGCGGATGTCTCGGATTTTGTCGGGTTGGCAAATTACCGGGACCTGCTCACCTCTCGTGAGTTCTGGAGCTCGTTCAAGATCGCGTTGATTCTGGGCGCGTGGAATATCGTCAAAATGCTCCCGGCGTTGCTGGTGGCGGTGTGCATCCACCGGTGCCGCAGCACGCGGCTGCAATTTTTCTATCGCACGATGTTTGTCGTGCCGATGGTGATCCCGGGACTGGTCATCGCGCTGATTTGGCGGTCGTTTTTCTTTGAGGCCACCTCCGGCTACCTTAACCGATTCCTGACGGCGTCAGGCCTGCTCAATGTGCTGGCGCATCTCGATAAATTCTTCCACTGGGGTGGCATCTTCGTGGTTGGCCAGTCGCCGCCGGCCTGGCTTGGCGATCCGCGCCTGATCTTGGTGGCGTGCGTGGTCTGGGGCTTCCCCTGGGTCGGCTCGTTCGCCGTGCTCACTCATCTGGCCAAACTCCAAAGCATTGGCAAGGACGTGTACGAAGCGGCGGAAATTGACGGCGTCAATTGGTGGACGAAATTCACGCGGATCGAACTGCCGTTGATCATGGGCTCGATTTATTTGCTGCTGGTGTTTGTGATCATTGACACGCTCAAAGATGCCGGCATGGTACTGGCGCTGACCGGCATGTACGGCGGGCCCGGCGGTAATGCAAATGTGCCGGCATTGTTCATGATCCGTAAGGCATTCGTTGATCAACAAATGGGTTACGCCTGCGCGATAGGCATCGTATTGACGGCTATCGTGATGACGCTGCAAAAAATTCTGACGTGGGCGATGAACCGGTCGTGGACACGGAAACGGGTACCGCCGCCACTGGCGCCGGTACCCCCTGCCCCGCACACGCTGCCAGTGCGCCGCGCGGTCAATCAGCACCTGCGCCGCCTGGGTGCCGGTCTGCTGCGCACTTTGAAACACCTTACCATCTGGGGCGTGTTGGCGTTTGCGTTCTTGCCGCTTTATCTCGTCGGTATCGTCAGTTTCAAGACGAACAAACAATTCTACGCCGCGCCGGCAACGCTCACACAGCCATTGCATCCCGAAAACTGGGCCGAGGCATGGCGAGTGGTTACGCCCACCGTCGCGAACAGCGTGTTCATCTCGACGAGCGTCACTCTGGTGGTCCTGGTGCTCGGCCTATGTGCCGCGTATTTCTTTGCGCGATACAAGATGCCGTTATCGGGCGCGTTCTGGAACGCGATTCTCATCTTAATGATGATGCCAATGATTGCCAATCTGGTGCCGTTGTTCCGCTTGCTGGCGGATTTAAGTCTGCTCAACACGCTGGCCGCGCTCATCCTTGTTGGCGCGGCCTCGGGGCAGGTCTTTTCGGTGTTCGTTCTCCGCAATTTCGTGGCGGATATTCCCGGTGATTTGTATGAAGCCGCGGAGATTGACGGCGCAAATCATTTCCAGCAACTGCGCAACGTGGTGTTTCCGCTCTCCGGCCCGATCCTGGGCACGGTCGGGGTGATGCAATTTGTCGGCGCGTGGAACGAGTTTGTCCTGCCGTTGATTGTGATGCGCGACCACGCCCGCCTGCCGGTCATGGTCCAATTGCTGCGCATGTCCGGCGAGTACATCAAGTTCTGGGGACCGCTGATGGCCGGTTACGCGATGGCCAGCATCCCAATTATTTTGCTCTTTATATTTTCGATGAAACTTTTCGTCCGCGGCCTGACCGAAGGCGCCGTGAAAGGCTAAACCTTCCAATGTTTTCGTCGGGCAATTTCGAGCAGCGCCGGTAACAACGTCAGCGTACTCACCAGACACGCCAGCACACCGATGGTCATCACCAAGCCCAGACTGCAAATCCCACGATGCGCGCCGGTCAGCAGACTACCAAAGGCAATTATCGACGTGAGTGCCGATAACATCACCGCGCGTCCAGTACTTTTGCCGAAGAACGACGCCTCGCCATCTTCCCGGTAACGTTGAATAATATAGACGCCGTAGGCCACGCCAATGCCCACCATTAGCGGCAACGTCAAAATATTCGCCGGATTAAACCGGATTTGCAGCAGCGCCATCGCGCCAATCATCCAAATTGTGCCGACCACCAACGGCACGAGTGTTAGCACCGTCGCCAAGCCGCCGCGTAAATCGACAAACACCATCACCGCGATCACCAGAAACGCCCACAACGCCGCCTTGATATAACCGCGCTGCAAGATCTCGACAAACTCGTACAACCCCAGCGGCGTACCAGTCACCTTGGGCGCGACCGTCTGGACCTCACGGACAAACTTCTCGAGCGGCTGGCGCTCCCAGATATTGTCTTTCGGGAACACCCGCACCAGAAACTTGCCGGTCTTGCCAACCAACACATGCCGCAAGTCCGGTGTCACGTCGTCCACCGTCATCGGCCGGTCGGACTGCTTGGCCAACAAGGCCAGCTGGGTTTGCAAATCCTCATAAAACCTTTTTTCGTAAACACCCAACCGTTGCGTCAATTGCGCCGGCTCCGCCGCCTGCAACTTGGTGCGCACGTCCTTCAGTGTCACGGCCAATGGCGTCAGCACCTGCTCCGCCTGTCGGTCGCCGCGTTCGGCGGCTTCGCGCGCGAGTTTGCTGGCGTGGATCCGGAGCGAACCGAGCGCGCTGATGACCGAGTCAGCGTCACCGGGTTGAAATTCTGGCACCGCAAATGTCACCTGCCCGACCCGCTCCACAATTTGCTGGATCACCGGCGCTTTCGCCTCCTGATCATCCGGAATCAACTCAGCAATACTGTGCACCGTCGCCACGGTCGGCAAACCGGTCAGGCTATGTTGCAGTTGCCGGGTCTCGGCAAAACTGTCGCACACCACGGACGCAAAGATTGTGGACTCCGCATCGGCCTTGAGTAGCCGCAATTCCGTGTCCACCGACTCGAGGCCGCGCGACTGGAGCTTAAGGACGTTGTAATCAAACCGCGCCCGCCAGCCGAGCGCCATCGCCGCCAGTGTGATACCGGCGCAAATCGAAACCGTCAACCAGGGCCGCAGCAAGATAAACCGCTCGAATGCCGTCGCTTTGACTTGCACCGGCAAGTGCGTCCGCTCGTTCCGGCGCCGCACAGTCAGCAGCAAGGACGGCAACAGCAGCGTCATGCCCAACGTCGCCAACAACATCCCTCCGCCGGCGATGACGCCAAGTTCCAGCACGCCGCGGAACCCGCTCAACGCCATCGCAAAGAACGCCGCCGCGTTGGTCACCCCGGCCGTGATGATGCTTGGCCCGGTGGATTCCAAGGCGCCCCGAATCGCGTCGGCCCGGCGTTTGCCGAGCGTCAATTCCTCTTCATACCGGGAAATAAACTGTACGCCGAGGTCTTCGCCCAGTCCCAAAATCATCACCGCGAATGTGATCGTGATAATATTCAAGTGGCCGATGACCAGCGTCGTATAGCCCATCGTAATCGCGATCACCAGCACCAGGCAGCAAATCGACAGCAACATCCGCAGCCAGTCGCGGAAGCCAAACACAATCACCACTGCGATCAGGATGACCGTCAGGATGGATGACTGCCGGGCGTCGCGCTCGGAGACCACCATCTCGTCGTAATCCAAAACCGGCTCGCCGGTCAGGCTGATTTTTATGTCCTGAAATTCCTGCTGCGCGCCGGCGATGATCCGGCGAATTTTGGGAATTGTCGCCGCGTGATGATCGGGAGCCGCGACCTTGTCGGCCAAACGCGGGTGCACCAAGATCACAAACATTTTCCCATCCTGAAAAACGTGGTAGCCCTGCCACTTCATCTGCTGCTCCGCCTCACCGAGCATCTCATCGCTGAAAAACGCGCTCGCCCACGGCGATAGCAACCGCCATTTCGCCGGCCCGTCAGCCTGCTCGCCCATTTGCTTCGTCACGCCGGTAATTGTCGGCAGAAATGATTCCATTTGCCGGCGCTTGGCTTCGGGCGCCGTTTCCATCTGCACGAGCATCTGGTTCATCGCGTCATAAAACGTCACCAGCCGCGGGTGCGCCTGCAACAGGCCGACGAGTTGTTTGAAATCTTTCAGCGAATCGGCAATCTGCGCTAATTCCTCCGACGAGAGATAATACAGGAACCATTTCTCCATCGGCGCAAAGTCCACCCGGTAAAACACATCTTCCGGCAGGAACTGCTGCGCGGCCGGATTATCGGCCTGGGCGGGATTGTTGCCGATGGCGAGGAAGTGCCGGGCGAGCGCGTCCACTGCCGCGCGATTGCGTTCGGGATTTTTGCTCTCGACGACAACGATGTAATCTTCCTCCGCATGAAATTCCTCGGCGTACTGGCTGAACAATTTCCAGTAGGCACTGTCGCGACTGAGCAAATCATTGCGGTCGGTCTTGAATTCCAGTTTGCGGACCGAATACACCGTCGCCACGGCCGCAAACGCGACGAAGATGCTGATGAACAGCCACGGCCGACGAATGACTGCGTCGGCGAGCGCTGATAGATAGCGGCGCTGGCTCATCAGCTCTCCAAGATCCCGGCGGGCACGTGCGCCAGATCGCTGGTCACCCAATCCGCACCCAAACTCCGGAGCGTGCCGGCGGCGAGACTGGTCGTGAGCGCGAGGCACCGGCTCCCGGCAGCCTTGGCCGCCTGCACGCCGCTGCTGGCGTCTTCAACCACGAGGCATTCTTCCGCCGGCAAACCGAGCAGCTTCGCGGCGGTGAGAAAGATTTCCGGGTGCGGTTTCTTGTGCGTCACATCGCTGCCAGTCACGATGGCGTCGAATAACTGGTGCGCCAAGCCGAGCTCGGGCAACATGCCATTAAATTTCATCTCGTCGGCGCTGGTGGCCACGGCCAGCCTCAAACCGCGCGCCCGGCAACTGGCGATGAATTTCACCGCGCCCGGCAACGGCTGCAACCGGCCGGGAATGCGTTCGAGAAAGATTTCGTAGGCGCGCTGTTTATCAACCGGCAAATCAAGCGTGACGCCGTGGTTTTTCGCAACGCCGCCGAGATACCGGTCCTCGCCCATCCCGCGAAACGGGCGAAATTCTTCCACTGCGACCGTGACCTGGTAAGTTTCGGCGAACATCGCGGCGGCGGCTTCGGCCATGAAATCTTCCGAATCACACAGCACTCCGTCCATGTCGAAGATGACGCCGGCAAAACTCACGAGGCGCCGCTGCGATTACTCAGGTAGGCTTTGACCAGATTCGCGCCCAAGCCCCACATCGGGCCGAGCGGATTCTGGCAGTCGGTCAACACCGCGTCGAGGGCGCTGACAAAATACTGGATGTCCTCATCCGTGATGACGAACGGCGGCAGGATGCGGATCACATCGCCGTGGTTGCCGGAGACTTGCGTGATGATCCGGTATTTCTGGAGCAACGGCATCACGATCATCTGCGCAAACAAACCGTCGTTGGCGGCGTGCACCATTTTCCAGGCGAGCTTGAGCTTGAGGCTTTTCGGCTCGTGGAATTCGATACCGATCATCAAGCCCTTGCCGCGCGCTTCCTTCAGGAACTCATGCTTGGCGCGGAGCTGGTTGATGGCGTCCATCAACTTCTGCCCTTGCGCGGCGCTGCGCTCGACGAGCTTGTCTTCGTCCAAGACGTGCAAGGTCGCCAGCCCGACGGCCATGCCGAGGTTGTTCCGGCCAAAGCTCGATGAATGGACGAAGCAGCGATCCATCCGGCTATAAACTTTCTGGTAAATCGCGCGCCGGGTGATCATCGCCCCGACCGGCACATAACCGCCGCTCAAAGCCTTGCTCGTGGAAATCAGATCCGGTTCGAGGCCCCAATGTTCGAATGAAAAGAATTTACCGGTGCGCCCGTAGCCGGTCTGGACTTCATCGCAGAAAAATAGCGTGCCGTATTTCCGGCAGAGCGCCTGCGCCGCCGGCAGGAAATCATCCGCCGGCACCCGCACGCCCTTGCCTTGAATACACTCGACGGCGAACACCGCGACATCGCGTTTGCTCAGCGCCTGCTCCAGCGCGGCGAGATCGCCGTAAGGCACTTGCACGCCTTCCAGCATTTCGCCAAAGCCTTCCCGGAATTCCGGGTTGCCCATGATCGAGAGCGAGCCGAGCGACAACCCGTGCCAGCCATGGTCGAGATACGCGAGCTTATTGCGGCCAGTCGCGGCGCGGGCAAATTTCAAACAAGCCTCGACGGCCTCGGTGCCGGAGTTGGTAAAGAACACGGCGTTCAAGTGCGGTGGGCAATGTTTCACCAACGCCTCGGCCAGCAAACCGCTCAGGAACGAGCAATCCATCTGCACCATGTTCGGCAGATCGAGGTCGAGCACGTCGCGAATGGCTTGCGCGACTTCCGGCCGGTTCCGCCCGATGGCGAACACGCCGAACCCGCTGAGCATGTCGAGGTAGCGGTTGTCGTCCTTGTCCCAAAGGTACTGCCCCTTGGCCTTGGCGTAGACCTTGTCAAAACCGATCGTCCGCAAAACTTTGACGAAGACCGGGTTGACGTATTTCTCATGCAACTCGTAGTTCTCGCCGAGCCGGGTGGCGACCAATTGTTTGATGTCAAAATTTCCCATAAGCGCTATCGTAGTTTACCGGCACACCGCCCCACACGCAAGCCACAATCCGACAAAATGCAAACTTGATCACCCAGCCCGGATAGTCTTGACGCAACAAATCATAACGGTATGATTTTTCTGACAACGCAGACCGTGGAATGAATCTTATAAATTCTTTTACGCAGGGCGTGAATCAGGCACTGCTGGAACCGGCACGGGCGGGCAGCCAGTTTTTTCCTCCATTTTATCGTTCCCACCGCCATGCCGCCGATTTTTTGCTCCGAAATCTCCCTGCCACGGCAATGCCAGCAACTTTTTACGCCAAAAAGTCGGTCCCACAGCCGGGGGAAGCATTTTTTTCTTCAAAAAACTGTTGGCACAGCCGGGAGAACAACTTTTTGCGTCAAAATGTCGGCACCACGGCCGGGGGAACCATTTTTCCCTCCGAAAAATCGTCGGCACAGCCGGGGGAACGAGTTTTTGCTCCAAAATATCGCTGCCACGGCCGGGGCACCGAGTTTTGGGCCGGTATTTGTGATGTTTTTCAAGGAATCTTGCAAAATGGAGGGTTTTCATCAGGCCCGGCCATGAAATACCAACTTGGAACGACAAACGCTTGCGATCTGGCATGCCCAAGTTGCGTTATGACACCCCCATTGCCTCCTACTTCACCAATCACATAAATCTAACATAACCAAAAGGAACACACGCCATGGCCTCAAATCGATTGCCGGATGCACTTCTTGAGTTGGAAACACTTGGCCGCACCGCCACCGATGGTGCCACCCAATTGGGCGTGACTGTCGGTTTGAAGCAAAATACCGCCGACCTGATCAAGGTCGACACCGATGCGTTCTCCGATACCAGCAAACTTTACAATATCGCCGATACCGCCGTGCGAACGGCTAATTCCATCTTACACCTCGCCGTCTTCAACGCGCGCCGGTTCATGACCACCGGCCGGGAACTCCTCAAGCCCGCGCTTGGCAACACGGCTTCCACCGCATGGACCGAGACCGGCTTCAGCAGCCACTCGTTGGCTGTACCCAACAGCGACGACCTGTTGCAGCAAATGGTGGACAAGATGCGCGGCTATCTCACCAACAATCCCGCCCGCGAAAATGCCCCGGCGAATTTCACCGCCGCCAACGCGCTCGTCCTATACAACGCCATCAAAGACGCCCGCAGCGGCGTCAACGGCGTCAATGCCAAGGAAGACGCGCGCGTCGCCGCCAAAGCCGCCCGCGATTTTGCCGAATCCACCTTGCGCCACCGGCTCAACGGCCTACTCGGCGAACTTACCCAACTGCTCGACCCCATGAGTCCGCATTGGATCATGTTTGGCTTCCACCGGCCCGGCGCGCAAAACGCGCCCGACCCCGTGAAGGCCCTGACCGCGACCGCGCTTGGCAGCGGCCGCGTGAAAGCCGATTATTCCAGCGCCGCCCGCACCGCGCATTACCAAATCTGCCAAGTCACCGACCCCGCGACCGGTGCCACCGTGATTCTCGCCGATTCCACGGCCACCACGTTCCTATTGGAGAACCAACCCGTCGGGACAACGATTCGCCTCCAAGTCCGCGGCGTAAACGACACCGGCACCGGCAAGTTCAGCCCCGCCGTGGATATCGCCGTCACGTAGTAGCACATTTGTTTTTGACAGGTTTAGCCGGTGCCGATACGGTAGGCGCCGCGATGTCTGATTCACTGCAATTAACTCCGTTACACGCCGCGCACGTGGCGCTGGGCGCGAAGATGGTGCCGTTCGGTGGCTGGGATATGCCGGTGCAATATGCCGGCATCCTTGCCGAACATCTCGCGGTCCGGCAACGCGTCGGGTTGTTTGATATCTCGCACATGGGCGAGTTCGTTGTGGCGGGGCCGCAGGCGGAAGCCACGTTGAATCGGCTCTTCACCAACGACGTTCGCAAGGTCGCCGTCGGGCAGGCGCAGTACACGTTGATGTGCAATCCGACGGGCGGCATCATTGACGACTTGATTGTGTACCGGGTCGAGCCGAGCGTGTTTCTGCTCATCGTCAACGCCGGCAACATCGCCGAAGATTTCGCGTGGATCGGCCAGCACGCCGTCGTCAGCAACCAGAGCGCGCAGACCGCTGCGCTGGCGTTGCAAGGGCCGCAAGCTCGGCAAATCCTTGATCCCGGCCTCGCGCCATTCCACGTCGCACGGCAAGCAGTCTTTGGCAAGACCTGCTGGGTCACCCGCACCGGTTACACCGGCGAAGATGGCTACGAAATCCTGTGCGACAACGCCGATGCGGTTTTTTTGTGGAACGAACTCCTGAAACGTGGCGCAACGCCGTGCGGCCTCGGCGCGCGCGACACCTTGCGCCTCGAAGCTTGTCTGCCATTGCACGGCCACGACATTACCGCCGACACGACGCCAGTCGAGGCCGGGCTGAGCCGGTTTGTGGCGTTCGACAAGGCGGACTTTATCGGGCGCGACGTTTTGCTCCGGCAACGCGACCACGGCGTGGCGCGCAAGCTGGTGGCGTTCCAGATGACCGGCGCGAAATGTCCCCCACCCCGGCAACATTATCCAATCCTTGACGCCGGCCGCAAAATCGGCGAAGTCACGAGCGGCACTCAATCCCCGACGCTCGGCTGCGGCATTGGTTTGGGGTACGTCGAAGCCAGCCGCGCCGCGGTTGGGACAACAATTGAAATTGAAGTGCGCGGGAAATTGTTCCCGGCAATTATCGCCAAGAAACCATTATACAAACGAGGCACATGAGCGTTCCGCAAAATCTGAAGTATGCAAAGTCACATGAATGGGTCCGCGCCGAAGGCGACATCGCCGTCGTCGGCATCAGCGACCACGCCCAGCACGAATTGACCGACATCGTCTACGTCGAGTTGCCCCAGATCGGCGAACGCGTCGAGGCCGGCAAGGAATGCGCCGTGGTCGAGAGCGTCAAGGCCGCCAGCGACATTTACACGCCGGTCACTGGCGACATCGTCGAGGTGAACGAGGAATTGTCCCGCACGCCCGAGTTGGTGAACCAGGACCCGTATGGCAAGGGCTGGATGTTCAAGGTCAAGATGGCCGACTTGCCGGAACTTGGCGAGCTGATGACGCCGAGCGATTACGCCGCGCACATCGGCGAATAGGCCGCCATGCAACCGACTGATTCGTTTGCGCACCGGCACCTCGGTGCCCCGGCTGATCACGCCGCCAAGTTGGCGGAGTTGGGTTATCCATCGCTCGATGCGCTCGTCAACGCCGCCATTCCGGCAAACATCCGCCGGCCCAGCCCGCTCCAGTTACCGGCCGCCGCGACCGAGTCGGAAGCGCTCGCCGAATTGAAGGGCATCATGGCCGCGAACAAATTGGGCCGGTCGTACATCGGCATGGGCTATTACGATTGCATCACGCCGCCGGTAATCCAACGCAACATTTTGGAAAACCCCGGCTGGTACACCGCCTACACACCGTACCAGGCCGAGATTTCGCAAGGCCGCATGGAAGCCCTGCTCAATTTCCAGCAGATGATCGTGGACCTGACGGCTATGGATATCGCCAACGCCTCGATGCTCGACGAGGCCACCGCCGCCGCCGAGGCGATGCACCTCTGTTTTGCCGTCCGCAAAAAAGATGCCGCCAATATTTTCTTTGTCGCCGACACTTGCCACCCGCAAACCATCGCCGTTATCCAGACCCGCGCCAAACCACTCGGCATTGAAGTCAGCGTCGGCGATCACCGGCAATTCCAAATCACCGGCAATGTCTTCGGCTTGCTCGTCCAGTACCCGGCCACCGACGGCGCAATTCATGACTACTCCGCCTTGTGCGCAACGGCGCACCAACACGCGGCGCTGGTCGTTGTCGCCGCCGACCTGCTCGCGCTCACGCTCTTGAAACCGCCCGGCGAATTTGGCGCGGATGTTGTCATTGGCAGCGCGCAACGATTCGGCGTACCGCTCGGCTACGGCGGCCCGCATGCTGGCTTCTTCGCCACGCGCGACGCCTACAAACGCAACATGCCGGGCCGGCTCATCGGCGTTTCAAAAGACGCGCAAGGCCAACCGGCGCTGCGCCTCGCGCTGCAAACGCGCGAACAACATATTCGCCGCGACAAAGCCACCAGTAACATTTGCACCGCCCAAGTTTTGCTGGCCGTCATGGCCTCGATGTATGCCGTTTACCATGGCCCGGCCGGATTGAAGCGGATCGCCAGCCGAATCCACGAGTTAACGCGGAAGCTTGCGGCTAAAGTCAACCGCGTTGGCAGTGAACCATTCTTCGACACGGTTCGGATTCGCGCCAAGGCCCCGGCCGTGATAAACGTCCGCGACTTCGGCGATGGAACCATCGGCGTCAGCCTCGACGAAACCACCACCGAAGCGGCAGTGGATGAATTGATCAAAACGTTCGGCGGCAGTTCGTCAGGCGCCGCGCCAGAGCTACCGGCGCGTTCTTCAACATTTCTCACGGCAAAAGTTTTTAACAATTATCACACCGAGCACGAAATGCTCCGGTACATCAAGCGACTTGAGGCGCGCGATTTGTCGTTGTGCCACGCGATGATCCCACTTGGCTCCTGCACGATGAAGCTGAATGCGACGGCCGAGATGTTGCCGGTCACCTGGCCGGAAGTCGGCAAGCTGCACCCGTTCGTGCCGCGCGAGCAGGCGGAAGGTTACCGGACGTTGTTCCGCCAACTCGAAAGCTGGCTTGCGGAAATTACCGGCTTCGCGGCGGTGTCAGTGCAGCCCAATGCTGGTTCGCAAGGCGAATACGCCGGCTTGCTCGTTATTCGTGAATATCACCGGCACCGCAACGAAGCACACCGGAATATTTGCCTGATCCCGGTCTCCGCCCACGGCACCAACCCCGCCAGCGCAGCCATGGCCGGATTCAAAGTCGTCCCAATTGCTTGTGATGGCGCCGGCAATATTGATATGGCTGATTTACGCGCCAAGGCCGAGCAACATGCCGGCCATCTCGCGGCATTGATGGTCACCTACCCGTCCACGCACGGCGTATTTGAAGAAAGCATCCGGGACATCTGCGCGACCATCCATCAGCATGGCGGACAGGTCTATATGGACGGCGCGAATATGAACGCGCAAGTCGGCTTGACCAGCCCCGGCCAAATCGGCGCGGATGTGTGCCATTTGAATCTGCATAAAACATTTGCCATCCCACATGGCGGCGGCGGCCCCGGCGTCGGCCCAATCGGCGTGGCGAAACATTTGGTTTCATTCTTGCCGGGCCATCCGTTCCTCGGCGGAAACCCGCCGGTCACAGCGGCGCCATGGGGCAGCGCGAGCATTTTGGTAATTGCGTGGATGTATATCCGGTTGCTGGGCGCAGCCGGTTTAGCCGATGCGACGAAGGTCGCCATACTTAATGCAAACTATGTGGCGCGACGACTGGCCGATTATTACCCGACGCTGTACACCGGGCCGGGCGGCTTGGTGGCGCACGAGTGCATTTTGGATTTCCGGCAATTCAAGGCCACTGCCGGCATCGAAGTCGAGGATGTGGCGAAACGACTGATGGATTACGGCTTTCACGCGCCGACAATGTCGTGGCCGGTCGCCGGCACGTTAATGGTCGAGCCGACGGAAAGTGAATCCAAGGCAGAGTTGGATAGATTCTGCGACGCATTGATTTCAATTCACACCGAGATCAAGGCCATCGTCGCCGGGCAACTCGACCGGCAAAACAATCCGCTCAAACAGGCACCGCACACGGCCAGCGCTGTTGCCGGCGATAAGTGGGACCGTCCGTACTCGCGCGAGCAGGCGGCGTTCCCGACAGTGTGGACACGCGCCCACAAATTCTGGCCAGCGGTCGGTCGCGTGGACAACGTGTACGGTGATCGGAACCTCGTCTGCACCTGCGCACCACTTGAAGTTTAGACGCTTCATCACTTGCACTGCCGGTGAAGTTGATTATGTTATCTGTGCGCGGAGCAATGAATGCCGAAAGCTCGATGCGAAATCGAATTAGCCATTCGCCTCGGCGATGAACCGGGTGTGCTAGGGCAATTGTTATCCATTGTTGCCAAGCATTCCATCAATGTTCTCGCCTATTGTGCATATAGTGCCCGTCAGGAAGGCATTTTGCTTTTGGTGACTGACGACCCGTTAAAGACTCAAGAAGCTCTGACTGCGGCCGGTTATAATTGCCGCACCAACTCAGTTGTGCTGGTTGGCGCAACGGATCATGTCGGCAGTGCGGCGGATGTGGGCACACGGCTTGGCATTGCCGGCGTGAATATTCTCTATTCATATGCATCGGCGGCCGGAGGTGACCAATTTTATGCGGTCTTCAAAACCAACGATGACGTGCGCGCAGTGTCAATCCTTGACGACGACAAACACAATGCAGCGCAGGCAGCTTAAAGATTGCCAGCCTTGACCATGCCGGCACATTTTAGTAGCTTACTGGCATCTTGATGAAATCAACTACGAGGCTGGTATTACTCCTTGGCGCAATTGGAATGTTTTGGCTGGCATTACCGCAGGAGAGTCCGGCCGCACTCGTCTGGCGCAAAGGTGAAGGCTGGAGTTGGGAACGCGAGGGCATGAACATCGCGAACAACCCCAAAGACCAATTGGAAATCGCACGAAATTTTCAGGCGCAAAAAAAATACGACGAAGCCGTGACTGCTTATCGGCGCGTAGTCTTACGTTGGCCAACATCATTTTCATGCCAAGAAGCGCGGCTCGGTTTGGCGCAATCCCTCACGCAGCTTAACTACCTTTACAAGGCGTTCAAGGAATACCAAAACCTGATCGAGAAACATCCAAACAGCCCACACTTCGATACCGCGATGCAGGCGCAGTACGATCTCGCGAATCGATTCCTCAATGGTGAGAAACATAAAATTTGGCGGCTGCGTATTTTCAACGGCCTCGACAAGGCTGTCGAAATTTACGAGCAAATCGTCAAGAATGGGCCATTCAGCAAGTTCGGCCCAGCAGCACAATTCCGCATCGGCCTCGCCTACGAAAAAGAAAAAGACAACGTTGCCGCCGTCCACGCTTATGAAAAACTGCTCGAGCGCTATCCCAAAGACCCGTTAGCCGAAGACGCGCAATTTCAAATCGGCTGGGCCTATCACTCTGAAGCCCAGCGCGCCGAGTATGACCAGAACAATGCCAATCAATCCATTGCCGCATTCAAAGACTTTATCGTCCGGTATCCCGCCAGTGCGAAAGTCGAACAAGCGCGACACTTGATTGCGGAGTTGAAACAGGATCAATCAAAAGGGCTATTTCAAATCGGCCACTTTTACGAAAAAAACAAAAACTACCGGGCGGCGCTAATCTATTTCAACGAAGTCATCGAACAAAATCCGCGGTCCGACTGGGCCAATCAAGCACAACGCAAGATTGTCCTGCTTGCTCCGTTGGCTAAACAACAACCACCCCCGAAATGAATCACGCCACACGTTGTTTGCTAACCGGCTTACTGGCGGTGCTGACCGGTGGCTGTGCGACTTACCATCTTGGCGCAACGCAATCGCTCCCTTACCGGTCGGTGGCTGTCCCGATGTTCAAAAACAAAACGTTCAAACCTCAACTCGAAGCGCAAATCACTAATGCCATCATCAAGCGCTTCCAAACCGATGGCACGTTGCGCATCGAATCCGTCGCGGACGCCGATGTTATTATAACCGGTCAGATTACGAAGTTTTCCCGCCGGGAATTGCGCGCCACACAAACCGACGTGAATGCGCCACGTGAATACCGGGACGTAATCGAAGCCCGGATCGAAGCGCGCGTGCGCGCGACCGGCGAATTGGTCTTCACACCGGTAACAGTCGAAGGACACGCCGACACGTTTATCGGCACGGATTTACAGAGTGCAGATGAGCAGGCGTTGCCGTTGATCGCTGAGGATCTGGCGAAGCGTGTGGTGCCGTTACTGGCCGAACGCTGGTGAACGCGACTTACGCGCTGGCGATTTTTTTGAGATGCGCCGCGAGCCGGGATTTCTTCCGGGAAGCCGTATTCGGATGGATGATTTGCACTTTGGCCGCCTTGGCAAGTGCCGAGGTTAAATCCCGGTATGCGGCAGCGGCTTCGACAGCCTTCTTTTCGCTGACAAATGTCTCAAAATTGCGTTCCAACGTATGGAGACGGGACTTGACCGTCTTGTTGTGGGTTTGCTTCCGCACACTGGAACGCGCTTGTTTGGCTGCTGAACGAGTTTTGGGCATTGGTACAAAATCCTTTTAGTTGAGCGAGGGCGCATCATACCGGCCATATCCAAAATGTCAACGGGGAAAAGATGCGCTGGTTAAAACTTCTGATCGCCCTCCTCCTCCTGCCGGCATGTGTCGGAGTCACCGGCGCGGCGTGGCAAGCCGGTCGCGTCGTGCTGGGCGGCACAAATTTTGGACCGGCTATGGCGTTTGGAGCCGGCTACCTACTCTGGTTGCTGGTTTTTGTTTTTTTACCGAAACCGGTCCGAACCTACGTCCTTGGCCACGAGTTGACGCATGCGGCTTGGGCGTTGCTAATGGGGGCGCGCGTCAGTGGGTTGAGCGTGCGCAAATCTGGTGGCCAAGTCCGCACCAGCAAAACCAACTGGGCCATCACTCTGGCACCATATTTCTTTCCATTCTACGCGATGCTGTTCATGGCGGGCTTTTTCATCGCCCACGCCATCTGGAATTTGACGGCGTATTTCTGGATCTTGTTTTTCTTGGTCGGGCTGGGCTGGAGCTTTCATGTCACGTTTACGATCATGGTGCTGTTCACGGTCGATCAGCCGGACGTGAAGTCGCAGGGCGCGCTTTTTTCAGCAGTCGTAATTTACTTGATGAACCTTTTGACAATGACCGTGACAGCTGCACTGCTGTCACAGTCGTTGACTTTTGCCAAACTCGCCCAGGCATTCGGCGACAATTTACCGGCCAGTTACGTTTGGACGCTCGACAAGTTCGCGGCTCTGTGGGATTATGCACACGTTGCGTGGAGCCGACGATGAACCTCACGGACATGTTAAGCCTCGAACAATTCGCACCAAAAGTGTCCGCTGCGGACCGCTGGGGTGTGATTGACGTATTGATTGACCAGCTCGTGCGCCTCGGAAAAATCCGCGCTGAAGACCGCGCGCTCGTCGTCAAGGCCGTCAAAGATCGTGAAACCAGCAACGGCACCGGCATCGGCTTCGGTCTCGCCATCCCCCACGCCAGCGTCGCATGTGTTAGCGCACCGGTTGCCATTGTCGCCCACCTCGATCCTGCCGTAGATTTCCAAGCACTCGACGACCAGCCGGTTCGCCTTTGCGTCCTGTTCCTCACACCACAAGGCCAGTTCCAGCAACACCTCCAAACTCTCTCTGCTTTCGCCCGCTTCCTCAGCAATAAAGACCGCCGCAACCAACTCGAAAACGCCAAGACCGCTGGTGAGATGTTCGCCGTCTTCCGCGCCGCCTGACCATGCCATCCGTTTCGCAGATTTTGTCCGACACCGTCGAACGCGCTCTCGGCGCGCCGGCAATGCTACGCGCCGCCGACTCAAAATATGGCGACTACCAAGCCAACGGCATCATGGCAGTCGCCAAAACCCGCAAAGAAAATCCCCGCGCGCTCGCCGAGCAAATCATCAAACAACTCGACGTTGCCGGCATCTGCGAGCCACCGACCATTGCCGGCCCGGGCTTTATCAATTTCAAACTCAAACCGGACTTCGTCGCTGAACAAATTGCCGGCGCGGCTCGCGACGAACGCCACGGCGTACCGGCAGCAGTTAAGCCAAAGACCATCGTCGTTGACTTCAGTTCGCCGAATGTCGCCAAGCCGATGCATGTCGGCCACATTCGCTCCACAATTCTCGGCGATAGCCTCGCACGTATTGGAAAATTCCTCGGCCACCATGTCATCACCGACAACCACATCGGCGACTGGGGCACCCAATTCGGTATGCTCATCATCGGCTGGAAACACTACCGGAACGATGCCGGTCTCGCTGCTGATCCAATTAGCGAACTCGAACGCCTCTACAAATTAATCAATGACAAACCAGAACTGCGCGATGACGCCAAGGCCGAACTCGTCAAGCTTCAGCAAGGCGACACCGAAAACCTAGCCATCTGGCAAAAGATCATTGACCTTTCCCTGATTGAGTTCGCAAAGACTTACCGGCGGCTTGGCGTGAGTTTCGACCACACGTTTGGCGAAAGTTTTTACAACCCAATGTTGCCGGCAGTCGTCGCTAATCTCCGGCAATGCGGCCTGGCCACCGAAAGCGACGGCGCATATTGCATCTTCTTCCCCGGCCAAGAGTCGCCGCTCATCGTCCAGAAGGCCGACGGCGCATTTCTCTACGGCACGACCGACCTCGCCACCTTGAAATACCGGATCGAGCAGTGGCACCCGGATGAAATTGTCTACGTCACCGATGCCCGGCAACAATTGCACTTCAAGCAGGTCTTTGCCGCCGCGCAAAAATGGTTCCCGACGACGCCCGATCTCCGGCATGTCTTTTTTGGCTCGATTCTCGGCGAAGACGGCAAGCCACTGAAAACGCGTTCCGGCCAGAACGTCAAACTCGGCGAGCTACTCGACGAAGCCGAGGAACGCGCGCTTGCAGTCGTCACCGAGAAAAACCCGGAGCTACCGGAAGATGTGCGCCGGCAAATCGCTCGCGCCGTCGGCATTGGCGCCGTGAAGTACGCGGACCTCTCACAAAATCGAACGACGGATTACGTGTTCAGTTGGGCGAAGATGCTGGCGATGAACGGCAACACCGCGCCGTACTTGCAATACGCCTATGTCCGCGTCCAAAGTATTTTCCGCAAAGCCGGCCACTCTGCCGGCCACGCGCCGGTCCAGCTCGGTCATCCGACCGAGCTGGATTTGGCGAAACACATTCTCCGGTTTTCCGACACGCTCGAAGCCGTGCTGGCCGACGACAAGCCAAACTGGCTGACCGGCTATCTCTATGAACTCGCCGGCAAGTTCAGCGCTTTCTACGACAACTGTCCGGTCATCCAGTCCACTGAGCCCACGCGCTCGTCACGGCTCGTGCTCTGCCGGCTGACCGCGGACATCATGAAGCGTGGCCTTAACCTGCTTGGCATTGATGTCATTGAGCAAATGTAAGGTACCCATGACAAATTCCGAACTTCGTAAATTAAAAGCGGCAGCGCAACATTTGGAGCCAATCGTGCGCGTCGGCAAGGCGGGGTTGACCGGCCCGGTGCTGCAAAGCATTGAGCAGGCGTTGATCGCCCGGCAATTGATCAAGGTGCGCTTTGAAAAGGAACGCGACGAGCGGGATGCCTTGGCCGGTCAGATTGCGACGGATACCAGCGCAGAGTTAATCATGCAGGTCGGCAAGGTGGCGGTGTTCTACCGGCCAGTGCCTGCCGACCGCAAAGATTGATTCAACCGTTGTAGTGGCGGAACATACCGGCGAGCAGAATCAGTTCGGGATGCGTCGCTTGGAGCTTGGGCAGTACCAGACTGATTCGGGAACGATAGGCCGCGAGCTTCTCACGCAACGGCGCAAGGTTGTCCACTTTATCCCAGTGCAGGTCTTGTAGATCCAACACCAGCCGACTCTTGCTGCGCGTCAACGATTCATGCAACCGCTGGCCCAAGCCTTCCGATTGCACCGACGATAACGCACCACTCAGCCGCAACCAAACCTGTTGCTTGGCCGGCTGAAGTTCAACTTGAACGCCAATACCGGGAATCGAGTCCTTGTGATGGATCCCTTCCCACAAATGCGTCTCGCTCCAGCGACCGGCGGGCAGACGGTACGCCGTCCGGATCAGTTTCGGATGCTGGAAAACATCAAACCGCAACGTCACCCACGTCCGCATCGCCGCCCCGACCGCGAGGATTGATTTGACGCGCTCGACAAAGGTCGGCCGACCGAACTCAGCATGCAGGCGTTGTTCCAGATCGCCGATCCAACGACGGACTGCCGCGTTGGGACCGAACAATCGGCCTGCCAGGAACACCGGCAACGCGCACCGCAAATCAGTCGCGTAGTGTTCGGCCTTCAGGCGCAGAATTGGGTTCGTTGAATCCTTGAGCTTCTGGTAGCCGAGCAGGCGCGCTTCCAACACACGGAAGATACTCGGGCCAAGCCGCTGGAAATCCTGCTCAAAACACCACTGTTGCAACCCCTCGATGTCCGCGGGCGACAAAGCTGGATGCTTCATCATGGTCGTGAAACCGTCGGCGCGCCGGTACATCAGCGTCGGGTCCTGCACGTATTTCTCGTGCATCAAGTTGTCTTTTTTCACGCGCTCATTGAACGGCGTGCCGGGCACCGGCCCGTAAATCAAATACTGCCCCAGCGACGGCTTGAGCTTCATCAGCCCGTCCAACTCCTGCGCAATCACTTCTGGCGTCTGGTAATCAAACCCCAGAATCATGGACGACAAGATCGTGATGCCGTGCGCGCGGAACTCATTGAATATATCCTCAGTGGGCCGGCCTTGTTGTTTGGCGTAGCCGGAGCGCGTCCCTTCGTAGCCAATCCAGAACCCGTCAATGCCCATCTCCAAAATCTCTTCGACCGTGTATTGGCTGAGCGCCCGGATGCTGGAGAACGCGAAGATCGAGAGTTGCTTGCCGCTCTTGATCACGCAATCGCGGAACTCCATCGCCCGCTTTTTATTCAGCAGGAAATCCTCGTCAATGATCAAGAAAACGAGACTCGGATCCTTTTCATGATACCGCGCGGCCACGTCGAAGATATCCTTACCGGTCGGCAGCAGTTTGATGTGCCGCCGCTTGAAGAAATGCGACGTGCAGCAAAAATCACAGCCGTTCGGACAGCCCAGCCCGGCAAAAATCTTGCCGGTGCCCGACACTTCCCAGCCAAACACTTTCAGCTTACTGACAATCAGCGGGTGCTTGTAGGGCATGGGGAGTTCCGGCTCACCCAGCAATCGGCGCATGAACCCGACCCCTTCTTCCCGGCAGATGTAGTCTGAGTACGGCGTCAGTTCCTCATCGCTCAGGATTGTCCCGTAACCACCGAGGATGATCTTGGTGTTGGGCGCGTGCTCGCGGACCAAGGCCACCATCTCCTTCACCTTATGGAAAATCGCCATCAGGAACGAAATCCCAACGTAATCGTACCCCTTCTTAAGTTCGGCAATGAACTCCCGCTTCGACGGGTATTGCAACACCACCGTCGGCGTATCGAGATTCTCGGCGATGTACTCCAATGAATACTGGATGTTCACCGTCCGCGGGCTGAAAATACCCTGGGCGCGCGTCACCTGCCGGTACAACAACTCGTACCCGACGGACGGCGCATCACCAGCCTTAGCCCCCAAGGGCCGGCAGACACTGGTCAAAAGAATTTTTTTACTCATATAAAAGCCGGACACTTTCAATTTCGGATCAAGGCCGGCGCACACTATCGCGTAAGCTTTGAGGCATGTTTCTAGAGACTATAAACTAGTCCTACCCCCTATAAGACTCTATTTTCGCGCAAAAGTCAAAGTTTCATTCCACCGGGACTAATGGCCAGCGCCCTATTGCTGCGCCGGCAATGCCTTGACCAAGGCATCGCGCAGTGACGCCTGGGTAAATGGTTTGCAAAGAATCGTACAAATGTGCGGCGGCATTTCGCCAGCATCCAGCATCATGTCGCCAAACCCGGTCATCAGGATGACCGGCATGCCGGGCGCACGCTGATTGATGGCAACGGCCAATTGTTCGCCATTCATCTCCGGCATCGTTTTGTCGGTGATCACCACATCAAACTTACCGGCCTTGAGCTGCGCCAAGGCCTCCGCCCCGCTCGCGGCGGTCTCAAATGTGTGACCATCCCCAGCCAAAAATGCTGTCGTAATCGTGCGCAGCATTGGTTCATCATCCACCACTAGCACGCGTAACGTCCGCGTCAATCCAGCAACACTGCTGGCCGACACCACGATTGGTGCCGGCTTGACGTACTCAATCGGCAAACGCATTTTGAAAGTCGTCCCCTGCCCCGGCCGGCTTTCGACCTCCACAGTTCCGCCGTGCTGCTGCACCACCCCCCGCACCATTGCCAACCCCAACCCATGCCCCCCCACGCCTTTGGTGGAGAAGAATGGTTCAAAAATCCTCCGCCGGACTTCCTCAGTCAATCCGCCCCCGGTATCATTGACCAGCAACTCGATAAACTGCCCGTCCACCCGCGTGCTCAACGTGATCGTCCCACCAGTGGACATGGCGTCCACAGCATTAAATATCAGATTGGTCAACGCCTCGCGGATGGCAAACTCTGCGCCATAAATCACCGGCACCGGCAACAAGTTGGCTACCATGTGAATCGTCTGCCCGGCGGCCTGGGCCTGATCCTTCCAACGCGGCTGCGTGAGTTCAATCGTTTGGCGAACCAATTTATTGACATCGAGCGGCTCGAAAGTGCCACTGGCCGGGCGCGGGCTGCCGATCATGCGCATCTGCCGCACCATCCGGGCCGCATCCGAAGCGCAGGTATTGATGATCTGCAACTGTTTCACCACCTGATCATTGTTCCCCAGTTTTTCCGGATGCTTGAGAAGCAACTCACTAAACCCGATGACTGGCGCCAGCGCATTGTTAAAGTCATGGGCAATCCCGGAGGCCATCTGCCCCAAGACGCGCAAGTTTTCGTGCTGAATGATCTGGCGTTGCGTCTGGCGCAATTCGGCGAGCGTTTCCTCCAACGCCTGATTGCTCTCCTGCAACTGATCTTCGGCAAGTTTGCGCTTGGTGATGTCGCGAATGAATCCGCCGATTCCCGTGCGCCCGCCGCTCAGGGCGATCGGGAACTTGCGCGTTTCGTACCAGCGGGTCGCGACCTGTTCCACGGTGACCACAATCTGCCGGCTGGCCAGCGCCTGTTTGTCACTCGCCCGGCAACGCTCCGCGGCATTCGCCGATACCAATTCGTAATCGGTACGGCCGATGATGTCGGCCACCGAACGCTGGAAAAATTGCGCATTCGCTGCGTTGACCATGACGTACCGGAAGGCATCATCCTTGATAAACGCCATATCCGTTGTGGATTCGATGAACGTCTGGTAGCGCGCCTCACTCTCCCGCAACTTTTCCTCCGCATCCTTGCGCGCGGTGATGTCTTGATATGTGCCCAGCACCCCGTTGATGGCCCCATGCGCATCGCGCAACGGGATCTTGCTCGTCATGACCGTAATCACCGACCCGTTGCTGGTCCGAAATGGTTCCTCGATCAGCAACTTGGACTTACCCTCGTCAATCACCTGCCGGTCATCGGCCCGATACTTATCCGCATACTCCCGCCACACCATCTGGGCATCAGTCTTCCCGATGATATCCTGCGGCGAGGCATAGCCCGCATCGTGCGCAAATTCCGCATTGCAACCAAGGAACACGCAATTCTTATCCTTCCAAAATACCCGCACCGGCATCGCATTGATAATTCTATCAATCAGCTCCCGCGACTCCCGCAGCGATTCGTCCGCCCGCTCGCGCTCAGCGATGACAGTGCGCAGTTGAATCAACTGTTCGTGTTTCTCCAGTCGCAACAGTTCCTGCTCGGCAATGTCCGTGGCCAGTTCGCTGAGGTAGGCCAGCACTGAGCGGAACTGCGTCTCCGAAACCACCGGCACCGACTGAATCGCTGTTAGATACTCCGCCTCGTCAAACCCGAACTGCTTGGCATAGCCCCGGTAAATATCGAGATCGGGCGCCTGAAAGAAGACCTGCCCGGTGGCCAGGTAGGCGATGTACACCCCGCGCACAATGACCGGCGTTGCCCCATCCACCAAGCCCATCCGACATTGACGGATGCGCAATTCCCGAAACTCCTTCAAATGGCCCGACAGCACGACATTGCTCTCCTTGCAAAACTCCACCGTGGCCGGGAAAGCCCGGTGGAACTTTACACACGCATCGCGCCAGCCGGTCTTGATCAAAACTTTTTGTGAGGGATAGGCGAGAAAGCCAGTTGTGAACCCTGTGGCCGTGGAAAACTTTTCGAAGATTCGCTCCAGTGCCGGCAGATCAACCAAATCCTCGATCGAATATTTCCCCGCTACCAAATGCTCTGGATTATGCTTGTCCATCATTAAACAGACTGCCCTTGGCTAACCGGATTGGAAGGTATCACGACTGGTTAATGCTGTCCAAATATATCCTGTCCCCACCCGATTCCGGGCCGACGGATTCCCTTCCCCGTTTCCGACTCAGGACTCCGGGCTAGCCGTTATTGACGAGGAGAGGGATATGGGGTGAACACCCCATAGCGCCCACGGCGCGTCCGGTGTTTAGTATAGCGGTATGAACTGCCACCATCAATCGAAACCGGTAAATGAGAAATTCAGCATATTCGTCATCGCCATTGGCACTGTCTTGCTTGCCAGTGGCGCGGCGGCCTCGTTGTTGTACGTGAAATTCTAACTAACGGACACCGGACACAATTTCGCGCAAACATGTTTGCTTATTGATTTCAGTTGCTTGCGAATCCCAACAGTAATGATTGCCAACCTCACCTAAATATCCTCAGGTAGTCGCTACAACTCGCAAGCAACTGAAGTTCATAAGCCTCACTATCCCTGCGACTTCACAGAAAGGCAGCATCGGCGCGGGGGATTTAATCGGGCTTGACGGTGATGCCGTTGGTTTACAGGAGTTGCGCAGTCTTAACGGAGTTCATTTGATCGTGCTCTCGCCAGTTTTTGGACCAAAAACCCCTCCCGACATAATCGAAGGACTTCATTGAACGTTGTTTCCCCCCGTTTTCTCCACAAAAGCGCAAGTTTCTATCATTTCAGCGCGTCCCGGTATCATTCCGGGACGTCCCGGCGACGTTCCGGGACGTCCCGGTGTCGTTCCGGGACGTCCCGGTGT
>Ga0316217_10000082_pt1 | contig 137209 bp, 133 predicted proteins | sample 1anoAmetaG_FD_203633 | JGI IMG/M metagenome (GOLD analysis project Ga0316217, IMG submission 203633) | Freshwater microbial communities from Trout Bog Lake, Wisconsin, USA - 1anoA | ecosystem: Environmental > Aquatic > Freshwater > Lake > Hypolimnion/Profundal zone | place: USA: Wisconsin... | reverse complement strand
AACTCAGTGCGCCGGTGCCATTGCGGGTTGACGCGCATGGTCGGATTTGGCGGGCGGTGACCGGTCTTGGTTATCGCGCTAGTATTGACTGAAACGTTTTAGTCGCCTTATAATGCCAGCGCTTTGCAAAATCAGTTTTTAGGTCATATGCTACCGGTAACAATGGAACCGACGATGGCTGAAGTTAACAATGGCATTTCCGTCGGCTGCAGCAACGGTGATGTGCGTGTGCGTGTCGCCGGGCGTGGGACGTTTCGCAACGGCCAGCCATTGCGCCGGTATGCGCTGGAAATGATCGGTAATGGCGCGCGGCGATTTGTGGTAGATCTCGGCCAATGCGAAGGAATGGACAGCACGTTTCTTGGTGTATTGGCCGGTATCGGACTCCAATTGCGTGAGCCGGCCAACCACGGTCAGGTGCGCCTAGCTAATGTCAGCACGCGCAATCTTGAACTCTTACAAACCGTCGGCCTCGACCGGCTGTTTGACTTGGCGCAGGTCAATGAGCCGGAATCAGCCGGGTTGCAAATGCAACGATTGCCTGACTCAGAGGTGGCTCAGCTTCCCAAAGTTGCCGCAAAGAAAGAAACTGCCGATCTAATGTTGGAAGCGCATACGAATCTGATTCGCGCTGACAACCGCAACCTGTCGAAGTTTAAAGATGTGACCGCCGCTTTGCGTGCCCGTACAGAACCAAACACCGGTAAGCCCCAGTAACCATCGGAGACTCCATGAAAGACTTCCAACTTGAACATCAAACCCGTGGCTCAATCCAGCTCGTGCGGCTTAATGGCTCGCTCGATATGTATTCGTTCCCGCGTCTCGAGGCGCAACTGAACACCTTTTTCCAGCAAGGCCGGTATACGGTTCTGCTCGACTGCCAGGCACTGGACTACATCGGCAGCGCCGGGCTGGGCGCACTCATCGGGTTCGCCAAGCTCGCTCGCGAGCAAGGTGGCGACCTGAAGTTGATGAACGTGCCGGAACGCATTTTCAAAATCATCGAGCTGCTCGGGTTCACCAAGGTGCTACAAGTGCACAAGGACGAAGCCGCCGCAGTTGCCAGTTTCGGCAAAAGTTAAATCAATCGCTCCAAGTTTATGGATAATTCCCGGCTAGTTACAGTTAAACGCTCGACCGATGCGGTGGCCGTCCACACGCCCGGCGACGTTAGCTACCTTGGCCACATCCGTGAACTAGTCTGTGATCTGGCCCATAAAGTTGGGTTCCCGTCTGAAGACATTGCCAAAATCGAAATGGCCGTGGATGAAGCCTGCACCAACATCGTCGAACACGCCTATGCGCCCGATGCCAACTGGCGCTGGCAACAGCAGCGCCCGGAAATTCGCATCGTCGTCCGCATCGCGCGCGACCAACTCATCGTTGAACTCAATGACCACGGCCAGCATTTCGATTTCGCCGCTTACCGGCCCGCCAACGTCCAGGACCGCGCCCAAGACATGCAGACTGGCGGCTACGGCATCGCCATCATGCGCGAGTTCATGGACGAAGTCGTCTACACTTCCAGTGACGCCGAAGGCAATACCCTCCGGTTGGTCAAATACTTGAAAAAAACCTAGCCGTCCGCCATTGTACCTGCCGGCGTTAGACCATGACTGATACACCAAACAATCCAACTGTCGTTCCATCGCCTGATCCCGGCGAGGAACTCGAACAACTCAAAGCCCAGGTTGCTGAAAACTGGGACAAATTCCTGCGCGCCTCCGCCGACTTTGATAATTACCGGAAACGCGTCACCCGCGAACGCGAGGAAGTTGCCCGGTTCACTCGCGAAGGTGTTATCGGCGCCCTTTTGCCGGCGCTCGACAATCTCGAACGCGCCCTCGACCACAGCGCCGCCGGCACACCGTTGCACGATGGCTTGCTCCAAGTCCAAAAACAATTTGCCCGCACCCTCGGCGAATTTGGCCTCGTCGAAATTGCCGCTAAGCCCGGTGACACGTTCGACGCCAACATTCACGAAGCCGTCAGCCACATCGAGTCCGCCGCCCAGCCCGATGGCGCGATTCTCGAACAATTGCAAAGCGCCTACAAGCTGGGCGACCGGCTGTTGCGCCCCGCACGCGTTGTCGTCAGCAAAGGAGCGCCACCGCCGGCATGAGCAAACGCGATTATTACGAAGTGCTCGGCGTTGAGCGCGTCGCCTCGGTGGACGACCTCAAAAAAGCGTACCGGAAGCTCGCGATCAAATATCATCCCGACAAAAATCCAGGTGATGCCAGCGCTGAAGAAAAATTCAAAGAACTCGGGGAAGCCTACGAGATTTTGGGCGACGAGCAAAAACGCGCCGCCTACGACAGGTTTGGTCACGCTGCGTTTGCGCCCGGGGGCGGCGCGCCGCGTCCCGGCGGCAGCGCAGCCGGCCAGCAATGGGGCGGCTTCCATGATCCGCGCGACATTTTTGAAACCGTTTTTGGCGGCGGCGGTGGGGGCGGAATTTTCGACAGCTTTTTCGGTGGCGGCGGCCGGCAGGGCGAACAGGCCGGTCGCGGCAATGATCTCCGGTATGATCTCGAAGTGGATTTTGTCGAAGCAGCACGCGGCCTCGAAAAAGAAGTCGCGTTCAACGTGCTCGACACCTGCCCGGATTGTGCCGGCCGCGGTGGCGCTGCCGGTTCGCATGACGAAACCTGTTCAAACTGTCACGGCCGGGGCCAAGTCGCGCACTCGCGCGGATTTTTTACCGTGGCCTCGACCTGTTCGCGCTGCAACGGCGTCGGGCGCGTCATTGCCAATCCTTGTCGAAAATGCAATGGCGACGGCCGCACCCAGCAACGTCGCAAAGTCAAAGTCCGCATCCCGGCCGGCATTGACGACGGTGCGCGGTTGCGCAGTTCCGGTCACGGCGAAGCCGGTATCCGTGGCGGGCCGCACGGTGATTTGTACGTCGTTGTCCATGTCCGCGAACACGAACTTTTCGTCCGGCAAGACGACGACCTGCTTTGCGAAGTGCCAGTGCATTTTACGACGGCCGCGCTCGGCGGTGAAATCGAAGTGCCGACATTGCGCGGTTCTGCCAAGCTGAAAATTCCGGCCGGTACGCAATACGGCACAATGTTCCGGCTGCGCGGGCAAGGCATGCCCAACGTCCACGGGCACGGCACCGGTGATTTACTCGTGCGGGTACAGGTGGAAGTGCCGAGCCGGTTGTCCAGGCAACTTCGCGACAAGCTCGAAGAGATCGCCCATTTGGCCAACGACGAAGCTTACCCGCAGCGCCAGAGTTTTCTCGAAAAAGTCAAACGCCTGTTTGGCGGACGGTAGCCGATGCACCGGTTTTACGTGCCCAATTTCCAGCAGCCGGTCTTACCGGCAGATGAAGCGCACCATTGCCGGCACGTGTTACGACTCAATGCCGGTGATACCGTCAACATCTTCGACGGATGCGGTCACGAAGCACAGTGTGCGATCGCTGAAATCACGAATCAAGCGGTCCGGTTGAACATGCTGGCGCAAACGAGTACGCCGGCCTTGCGGTGTCGGATCACGTTGGCGCAAGCAGTGCCAAAAAAAAGCATGGACTTGATCGTTCAGAAAGCCACCGAGCTCGGCGTGACAACGATTGTACCGCTTTTGTCAGAACGCACGATTGTACGGCTCGACGAGGACGCACCGAAGCTCGACCGGTGGCGCGAGATTGCGCTCGAATCGTGCAAGCAATGTGGTAATAACTGGTTGCCGGCGATTGAATCGCCGCGCAAGGCGATGGAGTTTTTTGCCAATCCAGGCAAGTTTGATTTGAAGCTCATCGCCTCGCTCCAACCGGGCGCGCAGCCGTTGAAGCAACTTCTGCCGGCGCAAATGCCGGCGTCGGTTTTGATTCTCATCGGGCCGGAAGGTGATTTCACACCGGCGGAAATTTCAACCGCACGCAATGCCGGGTGCCTGCCGTTGTCACTCGGGCCACTGGTGTTACGCGCGGAAACGGCGGCGATTTACACGCTGAGTATTCTGCACCACGAATTACAAGTCCGCGCCTGAACCACACCCTGACCGGTGGGTCAGGCAGCCTGATGAAAAATCAGGATGCCCCCTGATTGATTCAACCGGTCGGGTCGTTATGATGTCTGCTGTAGGAGACAACCAGTATGTCAGAGACAATCGTTAGCGAACCTAAACCACAGACGGCCAAACGGACTTTGAATGTGTTAGTGATTGATGATAACCCCGCTGATCAGGAATTGGCGATTATTTATCTTGGTAAGGCATGGCCGTTCAACAGCGAGATGGCGGTTGAGACTGCAGGGGATGGCATCGAGGCGTTGGAGAAAATGCGCACGACGAAGTTTTGTTTGATCATGCTCGATTGGCGGTTGCCGCGCGGTGGCAGTGGACATGTTTTGCGTGAGATGCGTCACAACGGCGTGTTGATTCCGGTCGTGGTCATGACCGGGTTAGAGCGCGACCAAATTCCTGACAATCTAGAGCAAGCCGGGGCGGCCTACTTGAATAAAGACAGCTTGAACGCATCCACGCTTTATTGTGCGATTGCTGACGCATTGCGTAATTGCCGAATCCTTCACCAGCCAACACACAAGCCGGTTAGCCCGATTGGACCGGTGCTTTTCCATTCGCATAGTCCACAGACAGTCACTAGTTAATCGCGCCGGCTTACTCACAGGTTATTCACAGGGAAATCAGCCGCGTAAGTGTTTGATTTTGTGCTTGCAATCAATGGCCAGGCCGCTATTTTCACCACAACAAAATGAAGAGGTGGGGACGTTATGTATCTGAAGAGCTTGCAGCTCGTCGGCTTTAAGTCGTTTGCCGAGAAAACGACGCTTGATTTTCTGCCGGGCGTAACCGCCGTCGTCGGTCCGAACGGTTGTGGTAAGTCAAATATCTCCGATGCCATTCGTTGGGTGCTCGGCGAACAATCCGCCAAGGCACTGCGCGGAACCGAAATGGCCGATGTGATTTTCAACGGCACCGATGGCCGCAAAGCCATCGGCCTCGCCGAAGTCAATTTGACCTTTGCCGACGTTGACCCGAAGCTCATCTCTTTGCCGGGCGTCAACCTCGATTTTACCGAGATCACCGTCACACGCCGAGTTTACCGGGATGGTACCGGCGAATATCTCCTCAACAAAACCCAGTGCCGGCTCCGCGACATCCAGCAGATGTTCATGGATACCGGCATCGGACGGTCCAGCTATTCGATGATGGCACAGGGACAGATTGACCAAATTCTCAGCGCGCATCCTGACGACCGGCGCATGATTTTCGAAGAAGCGGCCGGCATCAGCAAGTACAAGCACCAGAAAAAAGAAGCGCTCCGCAAGCTCGAATATACCGAGCAAAATTTGATGCGCTTGACCGACATCATCAAAGAAGTCAAACGCCAGATTATTTCTCTGCAACGCCAGGCCGGCAAGGCGCGCCGGTATAAAGAAATCTTTGACCAGCTCAAAGTCCTCGACACCCGGCTCCAGCGTCACAAGTTCGACCTGCTCCACGCCGACATAACCAATCTCGAAACTGAAATCGCCACAATCGCGGCCCAAGCCGAGCAGTTTGTCGGCGCGATTGCCGGCAGCGAAACGCAGATTGCCGATTTGCGCCGGTCACTCAACGAAATCGAGCGCGCCATTAATGACGCCGTCAGCCGCGACCACGAACTTAAAAGCGAAGGCGACCGGCATCAGCAGCGCATCGGCTACAACACCGAGCGCAGCGCCGAAGCCAGCAAGCGAATTGACGACGACCGGCTCGAAATCGCCGCCAACGAAGAAAAAATCCGCCAGAACGAACAACTGCTCGATTCGCTCAACGCCGAATTTGCGCAGATTGACGCCCAACTGGCCGCCGAGCAGGCGAAAGTTGAGGCGCAGCAAGCCGCGCTTCAGGTGCTTGATGTGGAATTGGCCGGCAAGAAAGCCGCGCTGAACGAAGCCAGTGTCGCGTTGATCTCGTCTGAAAGCTTGAGCGCGCACAACCGGAATGAACTGGGTGCGCTTGATGCCAAGAAAAAGCACGATTTGCTCCGGGCTGAAAAACTTTCCACCGAAAAAATCAATCTCGAAGACCAGCGCCGGGCGCTTGAAGAGCGGTTCGAATCGTTCAATGGCAGTCTGACCGACTTGCGGCGTTCCGTTGAATCCGCCGGGACAACGTTCGCGGCGCGGGAAGCTGAGTTGACCGATCTAAACCGGCAACTTCGTGAAACGACTGACCAACATCATGCCGTGGAATCTGCGGTTGCGAAGAAGACCGCGCGGCTTGAAGTACTCCGGCAGATGTTTGCCGCCCCAGACGGGCGCCTCACGCTCGGCAACATTCTCGAAGTCGAAACGCAATACGGCCCGGCTGTTGAAGCCGCGCTCAATCACAATCTCCGGGCCATCCTCGCCGACGATTTGACAGCGGCCCGCGGCTTGCTGACCGGCAATCTCAAAAACCCGAGCGTGGCGACGCCAGAATTGTTGCGCGCGACCGGTGAGACACCGGTAACAGAAGTGCCGGCGGGTGGCTTGGCTTGGGCGGTGAATGTGGTGCGCGTCCGGGATGCCCGGTTTGAACCATTGCTCCGGTCACTGTTGAAAGATGCCATTGTGGCCAGTGATATGGATGCCGCACTGGCGCTCCGGCAACAGCAGCCGCAATTGTCCATCGCGACCTTGCGCGGCGAATTTTTGAATGAGCACGGCGTGCTCAGCGCAGTCTCGACCAGCCACATTGGCGAAATCAGCGCGTTGGCGGAGGAAGTCAGCCAGCTGCAAAACCAGATGGACGCGCTGGCGGAGAGCAAGGCCGGCTTGGAAGGGTTGCGCGATGAGTTGGAAGTGCTGGTGCGACGTTTGCGCGACGAATTGCACGCCAACGACGTGACGCTGGCCAGCCGGGAAGGCGAAATCAGCGCATTGGACACAGAGCGCCGGGACTTTGAAAGCAAAGTTCACACAGTCATTTTTGAACTGCAGGGCATCGAGCAGCAGGACACCGAAGAAAAACAGCGCCGGTCTGATTTGCAGAATGCGTTGGCGCAGTCACAGGCGCGTGAGGGACAGTTGCGCGAACAGATGACCGGTTGGCAACAGACAGTCAACGAACTGACTGGCCAGCGCGAGCAGATGGTGGCGCAATTGACCGAACTACGCGTGGCGGCCGGCGGCATTCAGCACAATCGCACGGCGATTCAGGCGCAACGTGAACCGATTGCCGGCCGCATTCGCGACCTCGGTGAACGAATTCAGGTTTGCACCGGCGAGATCACGAGCTTTACCGGCCGCATTGAAACGTTCCGGCAGGAGAATCTTGAGTCGGAACAGAAGATTGTCGAGTTGACCGCGGCGCGTGAGCAATCGCAGCAGCAAATTAGCGGCTTGCAACACCAGCGCAGTGAAGTCGCCGGAGGCATCGAGCAGGCGGAAGCCGAACTGCGCGCTTTGCGCTTGCAGGCGGCAGAAGCGCAAAACAAGAAATCTGGCTTCGATGTGGCATTGGCGCAGAAGCGGATGGAAATCCAGAATTTAAAGGACCGCGTTTGGCAGAAGTATCAGGTCAACGTTGAGGATCTGCCCAGCGATACGATTACCGTCACGGTCGCCGATGGCGGGCCGGTGGTCAGCGAGCAAGTGCAATTGCCGACCGACTGGGCTGCGATTGAGACGCAGGCGACGGAATTGCAATCGAAACTCGATGCGATGGGGCCGGTCAACGTCGAGTCTATTCAAGAGTTTGACGAGTTGGAGGAGCGCTACAAATTCCTCAGCCAGCAGCACGAAGATTTGGTCAAGGCCAAGGAGCAGTTGCTTCAAGTCATCGCAAAGATCAACACGACGACCAAACAGCTTTTCCAGGAAACCTTCGAGAAAGTCCGCGAAAACTTCCAAGGAATGTTCACCGAGTTGTTCGGCGGAGGCAAAGCGAACCTGATTTTGTCCGACGAAAACGACCCGCTCGAATCCGGTATCGAGATCGTTGCCAAACCACCCGGTAAGCAACTCCAGAGCATCACGCTTTTGAGCGGCGGCGAACGGACGTTGACCGCGACCGCGCTATTGTTTTCGATTTACATGGTCAAGCCATCGCCGTTCTGCGTGCTTGACGAATTGGACGCGCCGCTCGACGAATCGAATATCAATCGATTCATCCGGATTTTGCAACGCTTCATCACACTGAGCCAGTTTGTGGTCATCACCCACAACAAGCGCACCATCGGCATGGCCGACGCGCTCTACGGCATCACGATGGAGGAACACGGCGTCAGCAAGGTGGTCAGCGTCAAGTTCAGTCCGCGCGAGGAAACGGCGCGCAAGGCTGCTGAAAGAACCAAGGAAAATCAGGAAGAGCGGATTGATGCCGGCGATATTATCGCGGCCGGTCCACGGCCACACGAGGAAGATCTGCGCAACGATCTGCTGGTTGACAAAGAATCGACCGTGGCGGCGATTGCGGAAGCGCCGGCGATGGTGGCTGAAAGTGCGCCGGTCCTGTCGTCTGCGCCCGCGCCAATTGCCGATGAGGTGAAAGCGGCGGTCGCAGCGGTTGCGGCTGCAAACGAATCGGCGCAGAATGCCTCTGCCGAAACCTTACCAGCACCGGAGCAGCCACTCGCAAACTAACCGGTCGCAAGTGCGGCTGCGACAGTCAGCCGGCGATGGTAGACTTGCTCGAAAAGATCGCATTTGCGTTCGCCGCCGGTCTGGTGTGCTTCAGGGTCATACCGGACTTGCAACCGGAGCGCAACAACGGCACAGGTAATTTCACAGGTGAGCTGCCGGACTTCTTGCCGGTGCGGACGATCAAGCCCATCAGCCACGCGCAGAAATGCGGCGAGTTTGCGGACAATTTCACGGTCAGCATCGGTCAGTTCGGCGAATGGTTTGTGTTTTAGTGCCGGTAAGGCCTTGCGGTGGTACCTAGCAATATTGGCAATCAACGCGACTTCGGAAGCGGTGAATCCGGGCAACCGGCGCCGGTTTTCGTGAATCAACCGGTGGGCGTGTTTATGATGTTTGTCGTGGCTGACGGTCCAGCCGATGTCATGGAGCAGAGCAGCGGCTTCGAGAAGATCGCGTTCGTTCGTGCCAAGGTTGTGGAGGCTGATCAGTTGGTCGAACAACTGCAACGCGAGATTGCGGACCTGTTGGCTGTGCGCCACGTCCCAGTCGAATGCCTTCAACAACGCTTCGACTTGGGTGCAACGTTCGTTCACGTGTGGCGTCGCCGGGCCGCCAACGCTGCACCGAGAATCCCGGCATCGTCGCCGAGGCCGGTGTCTTTGATGCGGATGCGTTCGGCGCTGGGCGCGATGACGTGTGCCCATGCGGACTTGGTGATGCGCGGCAACATCCGGTCACCGAGCGCTTCGATGACGCCGCCGCCGAGTATGACAGCTTGCGGGTTGAGGGCATTGATTAAAATCGCCGCACCGATGCCGGTGTAATGGCAAACATCGTGAATGACTTCCCGGACAAGTTCGTCACCTTGCCGGTAGGCGGTCGACAGAATCCGGCTGCGGATGCGTGTGAGGTCGCCGTCACAAAGTTGTTTGACGACAGATTTGCGACCGTCTTCGATTTCGCGGACGATGCGGCGGACGACGGCGCCGCGGCTGGCTACGGCTTCAAGGCAACCGCGGTTGCCGCAGCCGCATTTGGGGCCGTCTTCCGGGATAACTGTCATGTGACCAATTTCGCCGGCCATGCCGGTGCTACCTCGGTAAAGCTGGCCGTCGATCACGATACCGCCACCGAGGCCGGTGCCGATGAACATACACACAAAACTTTTTAAACCGCGGCCGGCGCCATATTCGCCGACAGCCAACGTGCCGGCCTGGACATCGTTGACGACGGTGACCGGGATGTTCAGGCGTGTCCGGAGCAGTCGGGCGAGCGGGACGTTGTGCCAACGCAGGTTCGGCGCGACGCGAACGATTTCGCCTTTGGTGTCCACGAGGCCGGGCACACCAATGCCGAGCGCGGTAATTGCGGTGTGCGGCAAGGCGGCAGCCGCGAGTGCTTCATGGATACATTCTTCGACGCGCTGGAGAACACCGGTCAGGCCAAGCTCTGGTTTGGTAGCTTTTTTTTCGCGAGATAGCAACTTGCCGTGCTCGTCAAAAACGGCGGCGAGAATTTTCGTGCCGCCGAGGTCGACACCGACAAAGTATTGACGTTGGCGTCGGGTCGGTTTCACCAGTTTTCGGAGAGACCGGTCAGTTTGCGGATCAACCGGTCGAGTTCTTTCAGGTCACGCCGGCGACCCTTTTGCGGTTTGACTTCGAGGGTGTTGATCCATTTAAGCATCAGGGCGAGTTGGTTGAGTGTGGTGCGATCCGGGACATCACCTTCACGGAGCAGGCGGACGGTCTGTTCGAGGTGGGCGACATCGGATTGCAGGCTGGCAATGTAATTCATGCCGACTTCTTTGACGACCAACCGTAGCGCATGCAGGCCGGCGGCGAGATCATCCTGGGTACGCATGAATTTAACGGAGCGTTTCATAGCGTTGGCATTTCGATGACCGCTTGAACCTTTGCGCGCAACTCGCCGGCAATGGCACGCCCGGAACGGTTACCATTGATGACCTCAAAGCCATACTCGGTTTGCATATTGCGAAACTCAGATTGGATGAGGCGCTGGTATTTCATAAAGCTTTCGAACATGTCGCGCGATAGACCAATGTCCATGCCGCTTTCCCAGTAGTTGAGCGTCGCGTTTTTCTTGAAGTTACGCTCGACGAGCTGTTGCGGGCTGACGCGCAGATAAAACACGGCGTCCGGTACCAGCGCAATGGAATAAAGCGACTTCACCCAGTCCCGGTCCGCTCCGCGCACGATGTCGCGCGCCATCAACGTGTAGATGTACCGGTCGGCAATCACGATGAACCCGGCGCGTAATGCGGGGATGATTTGATTTTCGAGTTGGTCTGCAAAATCGGTTGCGTAGAACAGGCTACGCGTTGTGTGGCTGAGAATGTTGCCTTGTTGAGCCGCCTCAAGTTCTTCTGCGACGAGCATACTGCGTTTGAGGCCGACGCAGGCGGTGGCAAAGCCGAGGTTTTCGAGCCAAGCCTTGAGCATTTCGATTTGCGTTGAACGGCCGGAGCCGTCTGCCCCTTCGAGTACGATCAACTTGCCCTGCAGCTTGGATGTATCACAGCCCGGCAGTTTGGTATTGAAGAACCGTTTATTTTTGCGGCTTGCGCTCATCGTTTCCCCCGCCAGCGAAAAGCCGGCAAATCAATCTTTTGCTCGACGTATTTACGCACCATCGCCTGTTGTTTTTCCACCGGCAGCATGCCGTTCATCACCACGAAATGTTCGGTTGGCACCATTTTTTTATATTCGTCGTAAATTTTCCCCTGAAAGATACGGAAGCTGTCTTCTTCATTGTCGGCTAGGTTTAAGTCCATCCCAGCTTCAAAATATTTCAACTGTGGTCGGCCGCCGAGGATACGCTCCAGCGAAACGGCCAACGGCGTGTCGAAGAAGAATGTGATGTCCGGTACCGCTGCAAAACTATACATCGTTCGCAACCAGCGCGGATCACAACCGCGCACACTGTCGCGCGCAAACGCAGTGTACATATACCGGTCGGCTAGCACGATATAGCCGGCGCGCAGCAACGGCAGAATCTGCCGTTCGAACCGGTCGGCAAAATCTGTGCAATGCACGAGTGAAAATGTGGTCGGCGTTAGGAGTTGGCGTTTCTTGCCTTTGCGCGTCGCACCCTTCACAAGCAGGGACGAATTCCATTCGGTGAAAAAGACTTTCAAGCCCTGCATTTCCATCCAGCGTTTTAGCAGATAGACTTGTGTGGACTTGCCGGAACCGTCCAAACCCTCAACGGCAATCAATTTACCGGGATATTGCAATGTGTCAGTCATGTGGGAGTAGTATTCTTACTTTTTTTGCCAAACGTAATCTTCACGGAGAAATTTTTGCACATCCGCGAATGCCACTTCGTGTTCGCCTTGGAAAAACGTTAGCACGTTGGTTAAACGACTGGCAAGTGGATTATCCGCCTTCGTCCACTGCCGCCGGCAGGCTCGCAAGCAGTCCAGTAACACCTCCAGGTCGTGGCACGCGCCTAAGCAATTTTGCAACGACTTGATCGCGCTGACCTGTTCCGCCGCATTAGTCCGAAAGACCGCCATGCTGGTTTCCAAGGCATACCGATAGCGTTTTGCAGTCACGCGCAACTTGTGAAACGCCGGTCCGCACCGCTCATCATGCCGGCAATTCTTAAAGCTACGGCGCAATTGTCGGTGGAGTTTCGCAATGAAATCCGTAGAGTCTTCTAACACTCGCTGGCCATCGAGCTGGCGCGACTTGAGCACAAGCGTGCGGATACTCGCCTCAAAATGGCTCGTCGCGAAAGTCTGTACCAGTTCGCGCAGATCGCGCACGTGCTGTTGCCGGGCAACGAGTAATTCACCGGTCAGTTTCCGCTGCACCGCGGCGGTGCCGGCCGGTAAATATTTAGCGGCTTTGCGAAGTAACTGAAGATTCACGTCGAGGGACCGGATTTCACCGAGTATTCGCGTCATCCGTCGCAATTGGCGTTGGACTTGACGGAATTCACCGGCCGGAAACAATGCGGCGAAATACCGGAGGCTGACTCGTAACCGGCGTGTGGCCACGCGCATTTCATGCGTCGCAGCGGCATCACCGGTCGCCGCAGAGCGCACCGGCGCAAACATCGTGCGCAGCTTGTCCTGTAAATGCGCTTCAATGCGCGCCGGTAAAGTGGTGGAACTCATCTTGCGCCCGATTCAATAAACGCCGGTTGGAGTTCCAATGCAAGCGATGGTATTGTCGGGTGCGTGGCTTGATATTGCCGCCAACGGAGTAGTTCCATCCGTCCGTCGTGATGTTCGACCAGCGCGGTGCTGCTCTCGACCCAATCACCGGTGTTGTAGTATGCAACCGCCCCGAACTGTTTGACTGCTGCGGTGTGGATGTGGCCGCACACAATGCCATCAGCGCGATGCAGCCCGGCGTAATGCGCCACTGCTTCCTCAAAATTTCCAATAAAACTCACGGCGGTTTTAACCCGGCTCTTGGCGAACGCGCTCAATGACCAGTAATGCAGACCAAGCCGGCTGCGCACCAGGTTCAACGGCCGGTTCGCCCAGAGCAAAAATCCGTAGCCAATGTCACCGAGATGTGCCAACCATTTAGCGTGCGTCGTGACCGCGTCAAATTCATGCCCGTGCAGCACCAACAGCCGTCGTCCATCCGCCGTCTCATGTACGACGTGGCGTTTGACTGCGACATTGCCGAAAATGCCAATGAAATTGGCAATAAATTCATCGTGGTTGCCGGGGATAAAAATTATTTCCGCCCCTTTGCGGGCTTTGCGGAGTAGTTTTTGGATGACGTCACTGTGCGACTGCGGCCAGTAATGCTCCCGGCGCAACCGCCACAAATCAACCACGTCGCCAACGAGGTAAAGCCGGTCGAATTCCGTGGTGCGCAAAAACTCCAGCACGCCCGGCGCATCGCAACCGCGCGTGCCGAGATGCAGATCCGAAATCCAAACCGTCCGGTAGCTCATGCTCGCAGTTTGCCGGCGATTTGTGACAATTCCATGGCAACCGCGTTACCAATCAGTGACATCCGCAGATTTGTTTAGTGAATCAGCGGTGGTTGGAACTGTGATGTGATCGTGGCCGACTCAACTGCGCAGTGAAATTAACCCACTTGCGCTAAGTAACAATGCGGCCTGAGCCACCTTTGCCACTGCGAGCGTTGCGCGTTTGGATTTCGGCGCGGCCAGCTTGGCGAGTTGTTGCACCGGCAACTGGGTCAACTCGTACTCCGCTTGCAACCAATCGTCAATCTCACGGCCCGGCCGCCCGCCGCGTGCCAGGAAAATTTCCTGCGCACGTTGCCGGATTTCAGCCTCCGTCGGTACTCGATTTGATTTCTTCAACATCGCCAAGCCTCCTTTCATCGATCAATACGCCCGTAATGCCGGCATCTCCCGGCTCGCCGTCAGCAATGCCGCGTGAATCTCCTGCAACATCCCATCCGGCACCACCCGGTACAAAATCTCCAACCGCCGCGCATCCAAGTCCACTCGCACTCGCAACACGCGTGGCAGTTCCCGGATCAGAGCCGCCGCTAAGTTCAGATAATCCACATCGGCGCTAATGCACAGCGTCAGCGTCAACATTTGATTCCGATTCGCTTTCATGTTCATCACTCGTGTTGCCAATCTGCATGTGCCATGCCACAGACCGGCGGCGATTGTGTGAATTTGGTGTAACAGCTTACCGGCGCTGTGGATGGCAGGAGTTGCTCAACTGATTAGCCGAGCGGTTGCCGGCTGCAAAATAACCACGCTGCTCAAAACTCGACCGGAAAGGTCACGGCGCGTTCGAGGATGTGCAAGTACTCCGCCCGCGGAATTTCGCGCGTGCCGAATTGCGTGAGATGCGGCGTCTGCCATTGCGTGTCCAGCAACACGAACCCGTGTTGCCGGAGCCGTTTGACCAATGCGACCAGCGCCACCTTCGATGCATCGGTCTCCCGGTGAAACATGCTCTCTCCAAAAAACGCCGCGCCAATATGCACGCCGTATAACCCGCCGACCAGTTCGCCATCTGCCCACGCCTCGACGCTGTGCGCATGGCCGAGCTTGTGGAGCCGGCAATAGCTGTTGTGGATTTGCGGCGAAATCCATGTGCCTTCCTCGCGTTTCGCGCATTCCCGCATGACTGTCGGGAAGGCGCGGTCGAACGTAATTTCAAACGGTGCTTTCTTCAACGTCCGTTGTAACCCGTGCGGGACATGAAACCGGTCATCGAGCGGAATGATTGCGCGCGGGTCCGGTGCAAACCACCTGATCGTCCCACGCGCGTTCACCGCCATCGGGAAAATCCCATGCCGGTATGCCGCCAGCAACAAGTCGGGTTCAAGCATGCTGATATTCTACCAAACTGCGCAAGTCCGGCTTGGCAAACCGACTGGAATGTGAAATCGTTTACATTATGAATATCCCAGCCCGAATTGAAGCCACTCAATTTCCCGGCGGCAAACGCATCGCCGTTACCACAAGTTTTGACGACGGCGTCGTGCAGGACCGGCGCGTCATTGCCGCGTTTAATGAATGGGGCTTGAAAGGCACGTTCAACTTGAACTCCGGTCTCTTGCTCCGTACCGGCAAACCTGCGACTGCCTCGACCGGTCACATCGACGCGTGCGAAGTTTCCGAGCTTTACCGGGGCCACGAAGTCGCAGTGCATGGTTACTCGCATCCGTGGTTGGAAAAACTCGACAATGCGCAAATCGTTCGCGAAGTGCTGGAGGACCGGATTGCGTTGGAGGATTTGGTCGGCTACCCGGTGCGCGGCGTGGCCTATCCGTTCGGCACGTACGACCAACGCGTCATCGACGCACTCCGCTCGCTTGGCATCGTCTACGCGCGCACCTGCGAAGTCAATTCACGTCACTTCCCGCCGCGCGATCCGTATCAATGGGCTTCGAACGGTCACATGTTTAGCGCGACGCCAAAATCCGTGCCGGACCGGTTCGCTGATTTCCACAACAACCCGCACTCCACCGGCGTGTATTTCATCTGGGGACACACCTACGAGTTTGAAAACCGGTGGGCTGATTTGGAAAAAATCTTCAAGCCGTTCGCCGGTAAACCCGATGTCTGGTACTGCACCAACATCGAACTTTTCGACTACGAAACCGCCCGGCAACGCCTTGTCGTTGCCGCCAACCGCGCCAGCGTGTTCAACCCGAGCGCGCTGACGGTCACCATCAACGTCGCCGGTAAACTGCTCGACGTGTCGGCCGGCAAAACGCTTGCGCTGGACAACGCGGTGACGCTCCGGTAACTTTGCAATCCCATGATTCGACGCTATTCCAGAGAACAAATGCGGCAGATTTGGACTGATGAAAACAAGTTCCAGATCTGGCTAGAAATTGAAATCCTTGCCTGTGAAGCGCGGAAGATACCGGCCCGCGATCTGGCCATCATCAAGCGCAAGGCGAAATTTACCGTCGAGCGCATCAACGAAATCGAGAAGACCACCAACCACGATGTGATCGCGTTCCTGACGTGCGTCGCCGAGCACGTCGGCCCGGCGTCCCGGCACATTCACGAAGGGCTGACGTCGTCTGATGTCGGCGACACGGCGCTCGCCTACCAGATGGTGCAGGCGATGGACATTCTCATCGCGGACGTGAAAGCGCTTCGGGAAGTCGTCGTGCGTAAGGCAAAGAAATTTAAGTTCACGCCCTGCATGGGCCGTACGCATGGCGTGCACGCCGAGCCGACCACGTTTGGTTTGAAGATGGCGTTGATGTACGACGAGTTCGGCCGGGCGCTCACACGGTTGGAACGCGCCCGCGAAATTATGGCGGTCGGCAAAATTTCCGGCGCCGTCGGCACCCACGCGCACCTCTCGCCGAAAGTCGAAGCCTACGTTTGCCGGAAGCTCGAGCTCAAGCCCGCCAACATTTCCACGCAAGTCCTCCAGCGCGACCGGCACGCGGAGTATTCGGCAGCAATGGCGTTGGTGGCGTGCTCGATTGACCGGTGGGCGCAGGAGTTCCGGCATCTCCAGCGGACCGAAGTGCTCGAAGCTGAAGAATTTTTCGCTGTTGGACAGAAAGGCTCCAGCGCGATGCCACACAAGCGCAACCCAATCACCTGCGAGCGCCTTTGCGGGTTGGCGCGCGTGTTGCGCGGCAACGCCCTCGCCGCGATGGAAAACGTCGCGCTCTGGCACGAGCGCGACATCAGTCATAGCAGCGTTGAGCGGGTCATCCTGCCGGATTCAACGACGTTGCTCGACTACATGCTCGTGAAGCTGACCGACATCATCGACCGGCTGCTGGTGTATCCCGACCGGATGAAAGCCAACATCGAAGCCAGTAAAGGTCTAACTTTTTCGCAAGCCATCCTGCTAGCGCTGACGAAGAAAGGCCTGACGCGTGAGCGCGCTTATGCGATCGTCCAGCGCAACGCGATGGCAACTTGGCAAACTCCCGGCAAGTCATTCCAGGATTTTCTAGTCGGCGATGCCGAACTCACCAAGCTTGTGTCGCCGGATGAGATCAAAGCGCTGTTCGATCCCAGCATCCATTTCCGTGAAGTGAACAACACCTTCCGCAAAGTCGGCATCCGTTGACCGGTGACCTGAAACAGCAATTGTTGGAATTTCTACGTGAACATCAAGTGCTCACGTTGGCGGTGGATGGACCATACGCAGCAGCGTTGTTTTACGCTGTGGATGGCGACCTCAATCTTTACGTCGTCACCGATCCTAAAACCCGGCATGGCCAAGCACTCGGCGGAAAAGTCGCCGGCACAATCCAGCGCGACCGGCAACGCTGGCAGGAAATCCGTGGCATCCAATTTACCGGCCAGTGTGTGCGGCTGACCGGTGCGGAGCGCTTGGCCGGCTGGGCGTTATTTTTGAAACGGTTTGCTTTGGCCGAGGTCGAGGAACTCGCACCGGCATTTGCGAAAGTCGAACTGTGGAAAATTACACCCGATTGGCTGCGCCTCATCGACAACCGGCAAGGTTTTGGCCACAAAGCCGAGTGGTCGAAATAAAAACGAACCGGCTTCAAATCCTGCGCTTGCACCGGCTGGATTGGCTAGGTACGCTAGACGCCAGATTTGGAGGACGCGATGATTGCATTGGATCTTAAAGGCAAAACCGCCGTGGTGACCGGCGCAAGTCAGGGACTAGGTGCGGAGACGGCGCTGGTGCTACACCGTGCCGGCGCGAATGTCGTGGTGAATTATTTTCCGTTCGGCCAGAACCAAGCCAACGCGGAGAACATCGCCAAGCAACTCGGCGACCGGGCGGTCGCGCTCGGTGCGGATGTGCGGAAGCTCGCGGAAGTTCAGGCGTTGCTCGAACAAACCCGGCAACGCTTCGGCGGCTTGGACATCGTGGTGAACAATGCCGGCATCATCCGCGACAAAACCGCCCGCAAAATGTCCGAGGAAGAATGGCAATCGGTGATCGATACGAATCTAACCGGCGTCTTTCACGTCTGCAAAGTTGCCGCCGACGCGTTGAATGACGGTGGCCGCATCGTCAACTTCGCTTCCATCGCCGCGACCATCGGATTCTTCGGCCAATCCAATTACGCCGCCGCCAAAGCCGGCGTGAGCGCGTTGACGAAAGTTTTGAGCCGGGAACTTGCCAAACGCAACATCACCGTCAACGCTGTCGCGCCGGGCGTGGTTCTGACGGAAATGGGCAAAACGATCCCGGCAGAAGTCCGTGCCAAAATGTTGGAGAACATTCCGCTGGCCCGGTTCGGCGAGCCGGCCGAAATCGCCAACGTCGTGTTGTTCCTCTGCAGCGACCTCGCCTCGTACGTGACCGGCCAAACGATTCACGTCAACGGCGGCTGGTGGAGTTGATGCGCCCGGTCGTTTGCACCGCCGCCGAGGCTGTCGCTCGGATTCAAGACGGGCAAACGATTGCTTGCGGCGGATTTGTCGGCGCCGGTCATCCCGAAGCGCTGACCGCCGCGCTCGAACGACGGTATCTCGCCGGCAATTCGCCGCGCGACCTGACGCTAGTCTACGCCGCCGGTCAAGGCGATGGCCGCGACCGGGGGCTGAACCATCTTGCCCATGCCGGCTTGTTGAAACGCGTCGTCGGTGGCCACTGGGCGTTGGCGCCGAAACTCGGCAAGCTCGCCATCGAAAACAAAATCGAAGCCTACAATTTTCCGCAAGGCGTCATCTCGCAACTTTTCCGCGACATCGCCGCCGGTCGCCCCGGCTGCATCACGCACATCGGTTTGGACACGTTCACCGACCCGGCGCACGAGGGTGGTCGGCTCAACAACCGCACCCGCGAACCGCTCGTCGTTCCGCTCGAACTCGAAGGCCGGCAATGGCTCTGGTACAAAGCGTTTCCGATTCACGCCGGTTTTATCCGCGGCACGGCCGCCGATCCGCTTGGCAATCTCGTGATGGATGAAGAAGCGCTCGTCGGTGAAGTGTTGCCGATCGCACAAGCAGCGCACAATTGCGGCGGGATCGTGATCGCCCAAGTTTGCCGGCTGCTCGACCGCCCGGCATCACCGCATCAGGTCCGTGTTCCCGGCATCCTGATTGACGCCATCGTCGTTGCCGCGCCTGCCGAACATTCCCAAACTTTCGCCGAAATGTTCAATCCCGCGTACGTCACCACCGGCAACGTTGCCGGCTTGGAACCGTTGCCGCTCGACGAACGACGGATTATCGCAGCGCGTGCCTGCGACGAATTACCGGCGGGCGCTATCGTCAACCTCGGCATCGGTATGCCGGAAGGCATCGCACGGATCGCAGCTGAGCGCAATCTGCTAAACCAAGTTACGCTGACCGTCGAAAGCGGCCCGATTGGCGGAATGCCAGCGGGCGGGCTGAGTTTCGGCGCGGCGATGCATCCGCACGCGATTGTGGATCAGCCGGCGCAATTTGATTTTTATGATGGTCGGGCCTTGGATTTCGCGGCGCTCGGCGCGGCACAAACCGACAGCGCCGGCAACGTCAACGTCTCGAAGTTCGGCACCAAACTGGCCGGCGTCGGCGGGTTCGTCAATATCACGCAGACCGCCCGGCGCTTGGTATTCTGCGGCACGTTCACCGCCGGTGGACTGGAAGTCGACGTCAAAGCCGGCAAGCTGCGCATCGTCAAAGAAGGTGCCGTCTGCAAATTTGTGAAGAATGTCGAGCAAGTCTCGTTCAGCGCCGCGCGCTCCCGGCAAGTCGGGCAGCAAGTGTTGTATGTCACTGAGCGCGCCGTGTTTCGGCTCGTGCCGGATGGTTTGGAATTGATCGAACTCGCGCCCGGTATTGATTTGGAAAAAGATGTGCTGTCGCAAATGGATTTTCGGCCGGTTATCCGCGACGTGCGGACGATGCCGGCGCGTACTTTTGTGGAAGGAATCAAATCATGAACAAAGAAATTTGCATTGTCGCCGCGCGGCGCACGCCGCAAGGTAGGTTGGCCGGCGCGTTGGCGAAGTATTCGGCAGTGGACTTGGCGCTCACTGCCGGCAAGGCCGCGATGACTGGCATTGACCCGGCCAAGATTGACAGCGTGATTCTCGGCAACGTGATTGCCGCCGGTCAAGGCATGAACATCGCCCGGCAAGTCGGTTTGCGGCTCGGATTGTCGGTGACCGTGCCGGCATTCACGGTCAACATGATGTGCGCCTCCGGTATGCAGGCAGTAGCGCTGGCCGTCCAAGCCATCCAAGCCGGTCAGGCCAACGCGATTTTGTGCGGCGGCACCGAGTCGATGTCGAGCGCGCCGTATTTGCTGGAGAAAGCGCGCGTCGGCTACAAACTCGGTGACGGCAAACTCGTGGACGCGTTGTTGCGGGACGGTTTGACCGATCCGCTGTCACGCGAGCACATGGGCGGTGGCGTGGAACGGCTCGCGAAGGAATACGGAGTGACGCGCGCCGACCAAGACGCGTACGCGCTCCGTAGTCATCGCCGGTATTTCGAAGCCGAAGCGGCCGGCCGGTTTGCCGCCGAGTTGGTCACCTTACCGGAACTGCAACGCGATGAACATCCGCGCGCGGACACGAAGCTGGAAAAACTCGCCACGCTCAAACCGGTGTTCGATCCGGCCGGCACCATCACCGCCGGTAACGCTTCCGGTATCAACGACGGCGCGGCTATGCTGGTCGTCTGCGACCGTGAGACTGCGCGCCGGCAAGGCTGGCAACCGTTGGCGATCATTGCCGGTACGGCGGTGGTCGGTTGCGAGCCGGACCGGATGGGACTCGGACCGGTTCACGCCATTCGGAAATTGTGTGACCGGGTGAATGACTTCGACACGATCGAAATCAACGAAGCGTTCGCGGCGCAGACGCTGGCGTGTCTCAAGGAATTGAAATTGACCGGTGATGAACGTGTCAATCCCGACGGTGGCGCGATTGCGGTCGGGCATCCGATTGGCACCAGCGGCGCGCGGTTGGTGGTGCATCTGGCACAGCGCTTGGCGGCCGGGCAGACGCAACGCGGATTGGCGGCGTTGTGTGTCGGTGGCGGCATGGGCATTGCGGTTGCGCTCGACCATGCTGCGTGATAAACACGCGCCTCATGCAAAAGCACCTCGAAATCACGCGGAATCGGCTCCAAACTTTTCTTCGGGCCGATCAATTACCTGGTAAGCTTTATCCCGCCAAGACACCGGTCAAGCTTGCGGTCTTTTGTGCGCCGGGACGCATTACGTTTGCCGAGGCGATACGCAGTAAATATCGGCCGGCACACATTGGCGAACAGTTTGGGCCGTTATGGGCGACATTTTGGTTTAAAATTGACATCACCATTCCGACCGCATGGCGCGGCAAGGAAGTAGTTTTTTTGTGGGATTCCAATTCGGAAGCCTGCGTCTGGCAAAATGGCGTGCCGCTGCAAGGATTGACCGGGAGCGGTGCGGCGGCTTGGCTGAAATTAGCTGGGCCGATTCGCAATCGGTTTCTCCTCACGCCGCGTGCGCGTGGTGGTGAACGGCAGACATTCTTTGTTGAAGTTGCCTGTAACCAGTTGTTCGGCGAGTCCAACAAGTTGGAACTCGGAAAACTCACACAGGCGGAGATTGCGGTGTTCGACCGCGAGGTGTGGGATTTCCTGTGGGATTATACATTGATTGCTGATATGGCCCGCCAGTTGCCAACTCAAACACCGCGCGCCGCGCAAGCGCTCTGGGCGGCCAACGCCATCATCAATACTTGCGATCTCGACAACCGGGCCACCTGGCCGGCGGCGCGCCGCATCGCCCGGCAATTCCTAGCGGCTAAAAACGGCGACAGCCAGCACAACCTGTCCGCCATCGGTCACGCACACATTGACACGGCTTGGCTATGGCCGCTCGCCGAAACCAAGCGCAAGTGTTACCGGACATTTTCGACAGCGATCGAGATGATGGACTTATATCCCGACTACAAATTCGTCTGCTCGCAGGCGCAGCAATTTGACTGGATGAAAACCGAACAGCCAGCACTCTATTCTAAAATCAAACGCTATGCCCATGCCCAACGATTCGTGCCGGCGGGTGGTACGTGGGTTGAACCGGATTGCAACATTCCGTCCGGCGAGTCGCTGGTCCGGCAGTTCCTCGTTGGGCAGCGGTTTTTCAAAAAAGAATTTGGCCGGTATTGTCGCGAATTTTGGAATCCGGATGTGTTCGGTTACAATGGCCAGCTTCCGCAAATCATGCGCGGCGCCGGCATCACGCGGTTCCTCACGCAGAAACTTTCATGGAACCAAATCAACAAACCGCAAGCCCACACCTTTTGGTGGGAAGGCATTGACGGTAGTCGGGTGCTGACCCATTTCCCGCCGGCCGACACCTACAATGGCGACGGCTCTGTCCAGGAGCTGCTTTTCAATGTCAGCAATTACAAAGACCTCGACCGCTCCAATGAAAGCTATTATCTCTTCGGCTTTGGTGATGGCGGCGGCGGGCCGACTTGGGAAATGGTCGAGCAGTTGCGCCGCACCAGCGACGTGGACGGTTTGCCGCGCACGATGCAACGTTCGCCGGAAGAGTTCTTCGCCCGGCTTGAAGCTGACATGAAAGAACTAACGGTGCAAGTCGGCGAACTTTATTTCGAGATGCACCGTGGCACTTACACCACGCAAGCCAAAAATAAACTCCACAACCGCCGCAGCGAAGACTTGCTGCACGATATCGAGTTTTTGGCCACGATTGCTGGCGGCCGGTATCCGACTGCTGAACTAGCGCAGCTCTGGAAGTTGGTATTGGTGAATCAATTTCACGATATCATTCCCGGCTCGTCGATCACGGAAGTTTATCGTGATAGCGCCGAACACTATGCGGAAATTACTGCTGCCGGCACGAAACTGCGCGCTGCTGCGCTTGCCAAAATCTTACCGACCGGTAAGGAACGTGTTGCCGTCGTCAACACGCTTGGATTTCCGCGACGAGAAGTCGTTGATGTTGCCGGTAAGCCCGCTATCGTCACTGCGCCGGCCATGGGTTATGCAGTGCAAACGCCGGCCCTCGAAACTGACATGCCAGTCACGCTGACAGAAAGCAAAATTGGCTTCATTCTTGAAAATCGATTCATTCGTGCCATCGTCGACTGCACCGGTCACGTTATCAGCTTATTCGACAAGCGCACAGGTCGTGAAACGCTTGTCAGCAAGGCCAATCATTTCGTCCTGTTTGACGATGTGCCCAATAATTGGGACGCATGGGATGTGGATGTGTTCCATCTTGAAAAACGCCATGAAATTACTGGTGCCAAGAGTTGCCGGGTAGTTGAGCGGCAGTCATTGCGGGTGACGTTGGAGTTTGTGTTCGACCTCAGTGCGGCAAGCCGATTGACCCAGCGCATCACGCTTGATGCCGTTGTACCGCGTCTTGATTTTGCGGCCACGGTGGACTGGAACGAAAATCGAAAGCTGCTCAAAGTTGAATTTCCAACGGCGATTCGCAGCGACGTGGCGACATACGAAATCCAATTTGGTCATGTCCAGCGTCCGACGCATTTCAACACGAGTTACGACCTTGCCCGTTTTGAGGTTTGCACTCACCGGTGGGCTGATTTGAGTGAGCCCGGTTGCGGATTGGCGTTGCTTAACGATTGCAAGTATGGCCATGCGACTTACCGGAATGTAATGCAGCTTTCGCTGTTGCGTTCACCGAAGAGTCCAGATCCAGTTGCAGATATTGGCCGGCATCAGTTCCGGTACGCGTTGCTGCCTCATGCCGGCGATTTGCGCGCTGCCGGCGTTATCCCGGCGGCACGGGCGTTCAACGTGCCGCTATTGATCCACAATACCAACGCAGCTGCAGGCGAATGTTCATTTTTCAATGTCAACAATCCAGCAGTGGTGATTGACACGGTGAAACAGGCCGAAGATTCCAAGCACATCATCGTGCGGTTGTATGAGGGACATGGCACACGTGGGCAGGTCAGATTAACGAGTGGGTTGCCAGTAAAGACTGTGGCACGTTGCAATTTCCTCGAAGAAAATGAAGCCAAGCTCGCGTGGCGTAACGGCAGTACGACATTTGCAATCCGACCGTTTCAAATTGTCACATTAAAACTAACCTTACACCGGTAAGGAATATGGACAACTACTGGGCCTAACGCTATGCTTCCACGCGCATGAAATCTCCATTACGTGTCGCAATTATCGGGATGGGGCCGATTGGCAACCGCCACGCCGATTGCTACCGGGCTGATGCGCTTGCCCAACTTGTTGGGGTCTGCGATCTCCGGCAAGACCGCGCGGACACTGCCGCCACCCGGCTTGGCGTGCCGGCATTCACCGACGCGTCAAAGATGTTGGCGAAGCTCAAGCCTGATGTTTGTAGCATCACGACCGGCGGTTACGAGTACGGCAGCGATCATTACCAGCCGACGTTGCAGGCATTGGAAGCCGGTTGCCACGTGCTTGGTGAGAAGCCAATCTCCAACGACATCAAGCAGGCCGAGTTGATGATTGCCAAGGCTCGCGAGAAACGACTTTGCTACGGTATCAACTTGAATCACAGGTTTACACCAGCCGCGCGGCTGGCAAAAAAATGGATGAACGAGGGACGACTTGGACACTTGCTGTTCATCAACATGGCGATGTGGATCAAGAACCCGGCAGAAAGTTCGCCGTACTTCCATATCAAAGCGCTTCATCCACATACGGTGGACGTGATGCGCTATTTCTGTGGCGACATCGAAGCTGTGCAGTGTTTCGCTATGAAGGCTCCGGGAAGAAAGATTTGGAGCACGGCGCACTTTGGCATGCGGTTCAAAAACGGCGTCGTTGGCGGACTGACCGGCAGCTACGACATCGAGCGCGGACACCCGATGGAGCGTTGCGAAGTCGCCGGTACCTGTGGCCGGTTTGTCCTTGAAGACATGTGGCGCGAACTCACGTTATACCCCGCCGGTGATCTTGAAAAAACTATCTACACCAATCCGACTTTTGGTGGCTTTCGCGATTTCGAGGATACATTCCGTGACCGGCTACACCGATTTATCGAACAGGTCACGACGGGTGCAAAACCCGAAGAGATTGATGGCAGCGGTGCCGACGGACTCGCTGCGCAAAAAGTCCTGCAAGCCGCAATCGAATCGCTGGATACCGGCACCGTGGTTCAAGTGCGCTAACGCGGCTGGCTTCGGTATTCGCGGGGGCTGACGCCCATCACATTGCGGAATTGCCGGGTGAAATAATTACTGTCGGTGAACCCAACAGCCTCGCTCACTTCCTTGATGCGCAATGGCCCACGGCGGAGGAGTTGGGCGGCTTTGTCGATGCGGAGGCGGATCAGATAGTCGATTGGTGACCGGCTCATGATTTGCCGGAAGATGCGGAAAAGCGAAGTTTGCGAGAGATGGGCAATTTTTACAAGGTCCGCTATCGTCAATGGCTCGGCAAAATGTTGTTCCATGTGGCCGAGTAATTCGCTGATCTGCGTCACCGGGCGCTGTTTCTTGACAGCGATCTTCGAGTAGGCGCGCGCCAGAAAGGCCACGATCTGCATGAAATGTGCTGTGGCAACAAATCGCGAGCCGGGCGCATTGGCGCGAAGCTCAGTCTCCAACTCGGCAATTAGTTTAGCCAGCCGGCCTAATTCATCCATGCCGAGTTGGAGTCGATTCTGGAAGCGTTGGCGTTGCCGGAGACGTGGTTCGACTTCGAACAATGCGTGATAGCCAGGCAGTGCGCCTAGGTCAGCACGCGGGAGACGGAGGTTGGCGGGATCGTACAGAATATTGATGAGCGATAGATCTTTTGCCTCGGGATAACAGTGGCTCACATCTCCTAGGAGGACAAATACGTCGCCGGCCGCGATGTCGTACACCTCGTGACCAACTTCATGCTTGCCGTGGCCATCGAGAATGACAACCAACTCCTCAAAATCGTGCGTATGTTGCTCACGAGTGGCACCATGTTGCGGCACGCGCATGGTGGCCAACCTGAAATGAGGATCGGGGAAATGGTTGACAATCTTTAGATGACTCGCGACAGATTTAGGCATGGCAGGATCGTCCAGAATATTGGTGGGATTGTCAAGGACGCCGGCCGGCCGCTTCGGTAAAGTCCCGTTCCATTATGGCACTAAAAATTGGCATCGTTGGGATGCGCGGGATCGGCGAGACCCACGCGCGAGCACACAGCACAGATTCGCTGGCTAAACTAGTGGCGGTTTGCGACGTCGTCAAAGACCGCGCAGACAAGGCCGCCACGAAGTTCGGAGCGAAGGCCTACTACAGCCTCGACGAGATGTTGCGCCATGAGGAACTCGATATTGTGGACGTGACCACGGGCGGCCCCGAAAACGGTGGCTGGCATTTCGAACCGACAATGCAGGCGCTGTCCGCCGGCAAGAATGTGCTGGTCGAGAAGCCCATCTCCAACGACGTCAACGAGGCCCGCCAAATGGTGCGCCTCGCCCAGGAAAAGGATGTTTACCTCGGCTGCAATCTGAACCATTTCTTTACGGAACCCGCCAAGCAGGCGCGGCAGTTGATGAATGACGGCAAGATCGGTGAACAGGTCTATTGCCTGCACCGGATGGGCTTTATCGGCGGCGAAGCCGGCTACGGATTCACCCCCGGCGGGTATGGCAATTTCGACGGCTTCCCGTATGCGCATCTCAAAGCCTTCCTCGCGCATCCGTTCAGCTTGATGCGGCATTTTTGCGGTGACATCACGCATCTTCAGGCCTTTCTCGACCGGCCAAGTTACCGGCGGAAGGCTGGCGATTTGATGGTTTCGATCGCCAGCGTGCATTGCCGGTTTGAAAATGGCGCGGTGGGCTACCTCTTCAGCCAGCGCGGCGACGCGACCATGGGCCAGGGCGGCTGGTGGAGTTTTGAACTCGGCGGCACCAAGGGGACGTTCTGTATCGAAAACTGCGTCGAGAAACTCACCTACTATCCCGCGCCCACACCGAACGACAAACTGGGCTTGGGCGATCAGCCCACCCCGGCCGTCACCAATACCGGCATCAAAGACTTCGGCGCGACCTTCCCGGCGCGCATCCACGCATACCTCGAAGACGTGACCAACCGCGTTCCCAAGGACCGGTTGCGCTCGAATGGCCGCGACGCGTTGGCCACACTTGAGTACACCTTTGCCACCATCGAGTCTTATGAACAGGGCGGCATCCTCGTGCGGCCACACCCGCTCCCCAGCTTGAAACGCGACCCGCGCGCCCAATAAAGGTTCACCATGAAACTCGGCTTCAACTCGGTTTTATTTGGTGGCCATGACGTGGCCATTGCATTCCAATATGCCGCAGCCTGTGGTTACGACGGCCTAGAAATCTCCGCCATCGACGGCATGAGCGAACATCTCGTGCTGGATCGCTGGCAAGAGTGCGCCCCGCGCATCCGGGAGCTTTCCCGGCAATACAACATGCCGGTCCTGGCGATGGAACAACCATCGCAAGACCCGGCCAAGATGGAAGCGGCATTCCAAGCAGCCGTTGCGATCGGTTGCCCGATCATCAACTGCGGCCCCGGCGGCAAAAGCAACGATGAAGCGACGTTGCAGCAATCCATCGAGGCGCTCGGCCGGTTGGCCGATATGGCCGGCAAATATGGCGTCACGCTCTGCGTCAAGGCGCACGTTGGCGCGGCCATTTATAACACGCCGACCACGCTCCGCGCGTTGCAAGCGATCACCGCGAAATCATTCGGGCTCGACATGGACCCCAGCCATATCCATCGCGCCGGTGAGAATCCGATCGAGGCCCTAGCGGCGGTCGTCACGCGCATCAAGCACGTGCACATCCGCGACTGCAAAGGCCGGCAGCAAAACCCGGGCACACCGGAAATGCAGGCCAACGGGCGCGGCGACATTGATCTGCTCGGATACATTCGCACCTTGCATCAAGCGGGCTATCGCGGCCCCGTCGATCTCGAAGTCATTGGCGCGAAGGCCTACGACGTGCCGCGTTGTGTGGCGATTGCGGCTGAAGCGCGCGGCCACATGCAAGCCTGTCTCCAAGCCTGCGGCGCCCGATGACCATCCGCATCGGCATTCTGGGGTTTGCGCACGCGCACGTGAACATGTATTGCGCCGAATGGCGCAAGACCGGTGCGGTGCAACTTGTCGCCGGTTGGGATCATGATGCGGAGCGCGCCGGCAAGTCCGGTATCGAAGTGGCTGGCAGCGCGGCGGAAGTGCTGAAGCGCGTGGATGCCGTCATCATCGCGGCGGAGACTTCACAGCATGCCGACCTCGCCGAGCAAGCGGCCATAGCCGGTAAGGCGATCATTTTACAAAAGCCCATTGCGTTGACGCTGGCTGACGCTAACCGGATTGTGGCAGCGGCGAAGAAGGTGCCGTTCACGCTTGCGTGGCAGATGCGAGTGGATCCGCACAATCTACAAATCAAATCATTGCTGGCGAACGGTGAATTCGGTCGTGTGTTCATGATTCGGCGCCGGCATGGGTTACCGACGCAGACATGGAAAGATTTCGAAAAGACTTGGCACGTGCAACCGGCATTAAACCGCGATATTTTCGCCGACGATGCGGCGCATCCGCTGGATTTTATATACTGGTTGCGCGGGATGCCGGTTAGTGTCTCCGCCGAATTGAGCACGATGCTGAATCCGGCAATCGCCAACGACACCGGTATCGTGGTGTTGCGGTATGCAGATGGTTCGTTGGGCGAAGTGTCGTGTAGTTTCGTGGCGTTGGCCGGTGAGAATGTGACAGAAGTGATTTGTGAACATGGCGTGATCATTGAGAACTACGGCGACGTGCCGAGTTGCAATGTGCCACGGCCGCCGGGAGCCGGGCCGCAGCTGAAATGGTTTCGCGACGGCAAGTGGATAGCGAGTGAGTTGCCAGAAATCAAGAGCCACGGCGAACGCCTGACCGGCTTGGCTGTGCCGCTGGTGGAGTTTTTGGAAGGAAAGCGGCCGGCGATTGCGACGGCTGAGGAAGGCCGCGATGTGTTGCGGATTGTGTTGGCATGTTATGAATCGGCGAAGAAAGGCCGCCGGGTGAAATTATGAAACGAAAAACAAATCTGATTCTGTTTGGCATTGATAGTCTGCGCTCGGACCACATGAGCTTGTACGATTATCCGCGGTTGACCACGCCACACATCGACAAGTTCGTCCAGCAAGGTGCGGTATTTGAAAACCATTTCAGCCCGCACATCCCGACGACGCCTGGCTATACGTCGATGTTTACCGGCATGGATTGCTTCGGAATGGATGTGGTGGCGCTCCGCCACAAAGGTGACCTCGGTCCACATCTGCGAACGTTGGCGGAGATTCTCGGCGGCGAAGGCTACAACACGACCTGCGTCGGATTCAGCGGCAACGCGGCGTCACGTGGGTTTCAGAAATACATCGACTTCCCGGGTTGGGGGCCAACCACTCATGATGGACGGAGTCCGAAAGCCGAAAATCTGAATGCGGTTACGGTGCCGGAGTTGCAGCGGCTCACGGCTGAGAATAAACCGTTTTACCTTTTCCTGCGGCACATGGATCCACATTCGCCTTATCTGCCACCGCGCCCGTTTGAGCGGCTCTTTTATCACGGTAACGAGTGTGACCCGGCCAACCACTCGCTCGACGACATGAAAACATTCAAGCCGTTTCGCGATTACATCACGAGCTGGTTGCCGGCGGGCTGTACCGACAAGGATTACGTCATTGCGCAATACGACGGCGCCGTGGCGTACATGGATGCGGCGATCGCCAACCTGTTGGAAATGATCCAGAAACTCGGGTTATTGGAAGACACGCTGGTCGTCTTTACCGCTGACCACGGCGAAACGCTGCACGACCATCAATGCTACTACGATCACCACGGTATGTATGATCCGACGTTGCGAATTCCGCTGGCGTTCGTGCTGCCGGGGAAAGTGCCGGCGGGGCAACGTCATCCCGGTATCACGCAGATGAAAGACACGACGCCGACGATTCTCGATTTGATGGGCATCAAAACCGGTATCAAGTACGACGGCCGAAGTCTGGTGCCGGCAATACGCGGTAACTCACGGATACCGGAGCCTGAGTTTTACATCACCGAATGCACTTGGATGCGTAAACACGGTTGGCGTACGCTACAGTGGAAGCTGATCCATGCGCTTGAACCGGATTTTCATTTCAAACCGGAAGTGGAACTCTACGACCTCATCCGTGATCCTGAGGAAAACAACAACATCGCCGGCAAGGAACCGGCAATTGTCAAGATGTTGGAAGCCCGGATGCAGGCTTGGATTGCCCGTCGCGAGAAAGAAACCGGTCGCACCAATCCGATGTACACCAACCTAGATTGGCACGGCAAAGGCGCGGGCGCCTTCAAAACGTCCCAGCAGGTTTATGATGCCATGCATATCGGCTCGATTTCTTCAGCACAAAAATTGCAAGCCGACGCCAACACCAAAGAACAGCAAACCCAACGCGGCGCGAAAAAACTCTAGCATGATGGTGACAGTCATTGGCCGGGGACATTCCGGTACGCGCGCCATGTCGCACACGCTCAGCGCGAGCGGTGTGTTCATGGGCGCACCCATTAATGGCTCCGGCGACCTCATTCCGCCAGAAGCGATGTATGAAGCTTGCCGGGTTATGGCCAAGCATATTGTTTACCTCGGGCAAAACCGGTGGGATTTTAGCCGGCTCCAGACTGTGCCGATTGACCCGGCATTCACGCGCCTGATTGAAGCGTATCTAGTATCTGTTTCGAGCAGTACTGCTGAATACAAAGGTTGGAAGATACCGGAGACCACCCTCGTTTTTCCGTGGATCGTGCGGATGTTTCCGGAGATCCACTATGTTTACTGGGTGCGCGACCCGCGTGATTGCATTCTTGGCGCGCACGTAACTGACGATCTCGCCGAGTTTGGCATTCCGTACGACAAAACCGACGACATTCGCCAGCGTCGTGCCATTAGTTGGGAGTATCAAGTTGAACTCGTTAAAGCCACGCCGAAACCTAGACACTGGTTGACTATTCGCTTCGAGGATTTCGTCCTGGATCAGGAACGCACGTTGGCGCGGCTGGAAAAACATCTCGGAATCCCACTGGCGCGTATCCCGGTCGATCCAACGCGCATCGGCCAGTGGAAAAGCGATACCGGACGTCACGATTTCGACTTCTTCCGTGCCGACCTCATTGAGCATGGCTATACATTAAGCTGATGAAATTATGTGTCGCGGCGAAGTGGTTCGTGGTAAATAACTACGGTTTATGAAAGCAAAAATTATCGTTACTCCCAAGAAGACCGTCCTCGACCCGCAGGGCAAGACCGTGCAACACGCGTTGGAGTCGCTCGGGTTCAAGGGTGTCAAAGAAGTGCGCATTGGCAAGTTTATCGAAGTCGAGCTGGCCGGCAGCAACAAGGCGGCGCTCAAGAAGAAACTCGACGAGGCCTGTCACAAATTGTTGAGCAACCCGGTCATTGAGGATTACACCTTCACGCTCAAATGAAATTTGGCATCATTCAATTCCCCGGCAGCAATTGCGACCAGGACGCGTATCACGCATTGGCGAACGTCCTCGGACAGCCAACCCGGTACGTCTGGCATAAGGATTCAACACTCGGCGCTGTGGACTGTGTTGTCGTGCCGGGCGGATTCAGCTACGGCGATTACCTGCGGACCGGCGCCATTGCGCGCTTTTCACCGGCCATGAAAGCCGTGGCGGCGCACGCCCATGCCGGCGGACTCGTCATCGGCATCTGCAACGGGTTTCAGATTTTGTGCGAGGCGCACCTCCTCCCGGGCGCGCTGATCCGCAACAAAGGCCTCAAGTTCATCTGCGAACACGTCGAATTGCGCGCCGCATCCACCAATTCGCCTTTCACCAACGCCTGCCAGCCGGGCCAGCTGTTGCGCATCCCGATTGCCCACGGTGAAGGCTGTTATTTCGCCGAGCCGAGCGTGATCAAGCAATTGCAGGACGAAGACCGAATACTCGTCCGCTACGTCAATAACCCGAACGGCTCGGTGGACAATATTGCCGGCGTCTGCAATGAAGGCCGCAATGTTTTCGGTCTGATGCCGCACCCGGAACGTGCCAGCGAAGCCGCCCTCGGCAGCGAAGACGGCCGGTTGATTTTCGAAAGTCTTTTGCGCACACATATTCACGCATGAGTCTTGCTGACCCGCGCATTTACCTTGCCGACATTGTTGCGCTCATGGGCCGGCCATGGCCGGATAATCGTACAATTAATATTGTCGCCCACGGGCACAGCGTACCAGCGGGTTATTTCGATACACCGGTAGTGGACACGTTCAGCGCCTATCCGCATCTCCTCCATGTTCGCCTCAAAGAACGTCACCCGAATGCCGTCATTAATGTGATTGTTACAGCCATCGGTGGAGAAACATCTGCCGGTGGTGCTGACCGTTTTGGTCGTGATGTCTTGCCGTTGCGCCCAGATATCGTGTTGGTTGACTACTCACTTAATGATGGCAGCCTTGGATTGGATCGCGCCCGGCAAGCTTGGGAAAAGATTATCGCGCAAGCACTGGCAGCTCAGATCAAACTCATTCTCTTGACGCCAACCGGTGACAAACGTTGTCACTTGGACGATCCGTCTGATCTGCTCAACCAACACGCTACGCAAGTTCGAGAATTGGCTGCCCATTTCGGACTTGGCTTAGCCGATAGCCTTGCCGCCTTCAAAGCTGCTATAAGAACCGGGGCAAAGTTCGATGACCTGATGTCCCACGTCAACCATCCCAACCGGCAAGGCCACGAGTTGGTCGTCACGGAATTACTGAAGTGGTTTCCGCGGCTGTATTAACTCGCCATGCTCCCCAATCGATTGGGCTTAATCTAGTGCAGTCGAAGCGAGGGCCAAACCAGTAAGCTGATCCGGCCCCCGCTGACTCCCTAGAGCTGACGCCGCCGGTCAGTTCACGTTGACTTTGATTTCCTTCGGCTTGGCTTCTTCAGACTTGGGCAGCGTCACATGCAGCACGCCATCCTTGAAGGTTGCCAGGACTTTGCCGGCATCTACGCGAGTCGGCAATTCGACAGTGCGGATGAATTGTCCATAGACGCGTTCCTGATGGTAGAAGTTGCTTTCCTTCTTTTCCCAATCGTACTTTCGCTCGCCTTTGATTGTGAGGAAGTTGTCTTGGACCGCCACGCTCACGTCGTCTTTGCTCAACCCAGGCAGATCAGCTTTCACTAGGAAATTATCCTTCTCTTCAACAACATCAATCGCCGGGGCAAACGCGCTTTCCAACAAATTCCCGCGTCGCCGCAACGATGTGTCGAACATTCGGTTCATCTCCTCGCGAATCTCCGCCAGACTGCCAAACGGTTCCCATGCATCCGTGGTTGGTTTCCAACGAATCAGTGCCATCTTGAATCACCTCCATTCTTCATTGTTTTCTCCGCCAGCTAAGTAAGCAGTGCCAATGCCAATTTGAATGGAGCTGCTGTAAGTTGCGTTCAGACCGAAGCATCCGGAATTTTACTCCCAGCGATCAAAATACGCTGGGTCAAGATGGCAAAATTCGAAGTGAGACAAATCCGTTAGCGCGAGTCACCGTGTCACAAATTTAAGTAAGAATCCGGTCAATCTCCGCCAGTTCCTCGGCGGAAAATTTCAAGTTACTGAGTGCGTCGACGTTTTCCTCGATCTGGCTGACACGGCTGGCACCGATGAGTGCGCTTGTGACCGCATCGTCGCGCAGCACCCATGCCAACGCAATTTGCGCCATGCTCTGGCTGCGCTGTTGAGCAAGAGTGTTCAGCCGTTTCACCTTAACGACAATCTCTGGTGTGACCTGGTTTGTGGTCAGGAACCCAAGCGTTCCTGCCGCACGTGAATCACGCGGAACGCCGTCGAAATATCGATTGGTCAACAGGCCTTTTGCCAGTGGACAAAATGCAATCACGCCCAAGCCTTCTCGCTTCGTCACTGGCAAGAGATCTGGCTCCACCCATCGGTCGAGCATTGAGTAACGCGGCTGGTGAATCACCAATGGCAGGCGGAGTTCCCTGGCTAACTTCACTGCCGCGGCGGTCATCTCGCCACGGTAATTACTGAGGCCAGCGTAAATCGCCTTGCCGGCGCGCACAGCCTGATCGAGTGCGAGAATGGTTTCTTCCAATGGCGTGTCGGGATCGGGCCGGTGCGAGTAAAAAATGTCCACGTAGTCGAGATTGAGCCGGAACAGCGACTGGTCGAGGCTGGCGAGTAGATATTTCCGGGAACTCCATTCGCCGTACGGCCCCGGCCACATCAGGTAACCGGCTTTTGACGAAATGATCAACTCATCCCGGTGGGCCTTGAAATCTTCGGACAACACTTTACCGACAAATTCCTCGGCGCTGCCGGGCGGCGGGCCATAATTATTAGCGAGGTCGAAGTGCGTGATGCCAAGGTCGAATGCGCGGTGGAGCATTCGGCGGGCTTCGTTATGGTTGGCCTGTGTGCCGAAGTTGTGCCAGCAGCCGAGCGAGATCGCCGGCAATTTCAAGCCGCTGCGACCACAGCGCCGGTAGAGCATCGAGTCGTACCGCTTGTCAGAAAAGTTCATGTCGGTAATCTATGGTATTGCGACCGGCGTGTCTAGATGGTTAGATGGTGCTCATTCCATGAAGACTATTCCCATTTCGCCAGAGATTATCGCCAAGCACGGCATCACGCCGGACGAATACGAGCGGATTAAAAAAATCCTCGGCCGCGAGCCGAACGTCACGGAGCTCGGTATTTTTTCCGTCATGTGGTCGGAGCATTGCAGTTACAAAAATTCCAAGCCTGAACTTAAAAAGTTCCCACGCGATGGAGATTTCATCCTCGTCAAAGCCGGTGAAGAAAATGCCGGCATCGTGGATGTCGGTGATGGCTGGGCGATTGCGTTCAAGATTGAATCACACAACCATCCAAGCGCGGTCGAGCCATTCCAAGGCGCAGCAACCGGCATGGGCGGCATCATCCGCGACATTTTTACTATGGGTTCCCGTCCGATCTTTGGGTTCAACTCGCTCCGCTTTGGCCCAATTGAAGGCAACTCGACGCAGGCTGTAACGAATCGCCGGCTCTTTACCGGCGTAGTTGCCGGCATCGCGCATTACGGGAATTGCATCGGCATCCCTACGGTTGGCGGCGAAGTTTATTTTGACGACTCCTACAACGGCAATCCACTGGTCAACGCGCTCTGCCTTGGCATCATCCGCCACGACCAGATTAAACGCGGCAAAGCCGAGGGCGTCGGCAATCCAGTGATTTACGTTGGCAGCGCGACCGGTAAGGATGGCTTGGCTGGCGCGGCGTTCGCCAGCCGGGAACTCACCAAGGAATCGCAGGAAGATCGGCCGGCGGTGCAGGTCGGCGATCCGTTCATGGAAAAACTATTACTCGAAGCCTGTCTCGAAGTGATGCGGACCGAAGGATTGGTCGTTGGGATTCAAGACATGGGCGCGGCTGGGTTGACTTGTTCAACCTGTGAAACTGCGAGCCGGGCCGGTACCGGCAATGAGATTGATTTGAATCTCGTGCCGCAACGCGAGACCGGCATGACGCCGTACGAAATTATGCTTAGCGAATCGCAGGAGCGGATGTTGCTCATCGCACACAAAGGCCGCGAGAAAGAAGTCGAAGCGATTTTCAAGAAGTGGGATTTGCATGGTGTCACCATTGGCAAAGTAACCGGCGATGGGATGATGCGGGTGAAAGTCGGGAAGCAGGTGGTTGCTGAGATACCGGCGGCAAAACTGGCGGACGATGCGCCGATTTATCACCGGGAAGCCCGGCAACCAGCGTCGGAAATCGAGAACCAAAAGTTTGACCCGAGCAGCTTGCCGGAACCGAAGGATTACGAGAAGACGCTCTTGGAATTGCTGAAGTCGCCGACGATTGCGTCGAAGAATTGGGTGTACCGGCAATACGATCACATGGTTCAAGACGGCACAGTGGTCTTGCCTGGCAGCGATGCGGCAGTGATTCGCATCAATCTCGACCGTCCGGATTTGGGTTACCGGGGCACCGGTACGAAGCACATCGCTTTCACGACCGATTGCAACAGCACGTACTGTTTACTCAATCCATACGAAGGCGGAAAGACGGCAGTGGCGGAGGCGGCGCGCAATCTGGTGTGCAGTGGCGCGCGCCCGTTGGCGGTGACCGATTGTATGAATTTTGGCAATCCGATGAAACCGGAAGTCTTTTGGCAACTTCGTCAATGCGTCGAAGGCGCCAGCGAAGCGTGCCGGGTATTCAATACGCCGGTTACCGGCGGTAATGTCAGCTTGTACAACGAATCGCCGGTCGCGGCAGTTGATCCGACGCCAACCATCGGGATGCTTGGTTTAATTGATGATCCAAAGCACATCACAACTCAGTGGTTTAAGGATGCCGGCGATGTGGTGTTATTGCTCGGTGAATTAGACGCGGAACTCGGCGGCAGCGAATATTTGAAGCGCATCCACAAAATCAAAAAAGGCGCACCACCGAAGATGGATTTGGCCAATGCCAAACGCATTCACGATGCCGTGCTCAATTTCATCCGACAAGGTTTGGTCAAGAGTGCGCATGATTGCAGCGAAGGTGGCCTAGCGGTGGCGCTGGCTGAGTGTTGCATGACGAATGGCGATGCGATGTTGGGCGCGACCATTGAACTGCCGGTTTCGGCGGCGGCGTTGTTCGGCGAAACTCAATCGCGTGTCGTATTGTCGGTGACACCGGCGAATGCCACGAAGATTTTGGCGGCTGGCTTGCCAGTCACACGGCTGGGAGTTGTCGGCGGTGACGCATTGCAGATTGGCCGGTTGACGTGGCCGGTCACCAAGCTCCGCACCGCATGGTGGTTGGCCATCGGTAAAGTGATGGACCGGTAATCACTGTGTTGCGTTTTGCGGTTAATTCGACTAAGAAAGACTGTCACGCGCGATGAACCAACGCCCTCGCCATTACTGCGGTCTGTTCGGCATTTACGGTCACCCAAATGCTGCTGAATTGACGTACTATGGGCTGTATGCCCTGCAACATCGCGGACAGGAAAGCGCAGGTATCACTGCATCCGATGGTGTGGATTTGCGAACACACAAGGGAATGGGCCTGGTCGGACAAGTGTTTGATAAAAATATTTTGCGTTCGTTGCCGGGGTCACTGGCGCTGGGGCACGTGCGATATTCGACCACCGGTAGCTCGCACATCAAGAACGCCCAGCCGCTCGTCGTGGATTGTGCGCGCGGGCAAATTGCCATTGGCCATAACGGCAACCTGACTAACGCCTCTCGGCTGCGCGCTGAACTCGAAGAACAAGGTTCGATTTTTCAAACCACCGTCGATAGCGAAATTATTTTACATCTGCTCGCCCAGCCCGGTAACGGTGACCGCGTGCATTCGCTCGAAGCAGTGATGCGGCGTATTCAAGGTGCATATTCGCTGATCATCATGGGCGAGGATGAGATGATTGGCGTGCGTGATCCGTTTGGCTTCCGTCCGCTTGTCCTGGGCCGGTTGAAAACCAATGTCGCCGAAGATGGTGTGGATGGTTTCGCCTATGTGCTCGCCAGCGAGACGTGCGCGCTCGACCTAATTCAAGCTGAGTTTGTCCGTGACATTGCACCGGGTGAAATCGTGCTGATCAATAAAGACGGCGTGCGCAGTGTCAACCCGTGGGCCGGGACGCAGCAGCCGCATTCGTTTTGCGTGTTCGAGTACGTCTATTTTGCCCGCCCGGACAGCAACATTTTTCAGAAGAATGTCGCTCAAGCCCGCATCAATATGGGCCGGCAACTCGCCTTGGAACATCCCGTGCCGGCCGACTTGGTGATCCCGGTGCCCGACAGCGGCACATGGGCGGCTCTCGGCTATGCGCAGGAAAGCGGGGCGGAATACTGCATGGCGTTTGTCCGCAACCATTATATTGGGCGCACGTTCATCCAGCCGAGCCAGCTCATTCGCGATTTTGGCGTGCGTGTGAAACTCAATCTCATTGAAAACATGGTGCGCGGCAAACGGGTTGTGGTGATCGACGACTCAATCGTCCGTGGCACGACGGCGCGGTCGCGAGTGACGACGTTGCGCGAGGCCGGCGCGAAGGAAGTTCACATGCGCGTCAGTTGTCCGCCACACCAATGGCCGTGCGCTTACGGCATCGACTTCCCGACGCGGAAAGAATTGATGGCGGCAAACAATTCGCTCGATGCTATTTGTAAATTCCTCGGTGCCGATTCGCTCGGCTATCTTTCGTTGGACGGCATGATTCGCGCAACGGGCTTACCGGCGAATGAATTTTGCACCGCCTGTTACACTGGTAAATATCCGTCACCGGTTGAGTCCGAGCATGACAAACTGGAAATGGAACAACGCCGTAATCGATACCGGCGGAGCGTGGCGGAATTGGTTGCCGAAGATAACCAAGCAAAACTGCTTTGATTGGCTGGCGCGGTAACAGCGGTACGAGTTTAAGCTTGAACTACGTTTGCCGACTGGAGCGCACGTTTTCTGCGCAACCACCAACCCGTTACCAACCCGATGCAGCCTAAGCCCAATAGCTCTGATGTGTCGGGTTCTGGCACGGCGGCAACAGTATAGGTGTACTGAATGTCAACCGTAGCCGTCTCTTCGGAATCGGAACCAAGCAAGACTTGACTGGTGTTGGGGGGTATTGGGGTCAGGTTAAAGTGAAGATCCGCAGTAGTCACGACGGAGAAATCGGTTTGCCCAAGCCCAATGAACGATGCTAAGCTTGGTGCTGTGTTGTAAACGGTAACATGCGTTGAGTTGGTGTTGACAAATGGAATGATTCCGCTGGCCTTTGGGGCTACGGCCGGGATTGCCACGCCTTTAGTGATGGTATCGGTCATGGTGAGATAACTTTGCGCACCTTGGGTAACATCAATGGTTTGATCCAAAGTGTAAATTGGCGTAAAAGGCGAAGACTGTGTGTGACTGCTATTATTATAGTAGTTCACGTCGCTAGTCAGCAGACCAGTCACGGTGATCTGTACGCTTTGTAAGTGGCCAAGGCTGGGGTCGAACAATTTCACATATAAGTTGGCATTGTCGGATGCATCAAGCACAACACTAGCCGACTCATCATCAATAAGCGCTGCCGACACCACACCTGTGCTGAAGAGCCCAAACAATAGACAAGCCAGCCAAACACGAGCAGCAGAATGGCGATCATTTCCCAATTTAACCTGTACCTTCTTGAGCAAACTATGTTCGTCGAAGAGCAGTTGCCGGCAGTTAAGCGACAACATTCCAAACGTGAGAAATAACCCAGACGAGGGATTTGACTACATGCGGATCAGCGAGAATCCACGTAACTTTTTTTATGCGATTTGGTGTTAAGAGTCAATAACTTATTTAAGCTTTTCAAGGGAAACAGTTGGAATTTGTTGATGCCGTAAGGCAACAAGCTTATTAAATACATGACAACCTGCCGGGGGAATGCTGGTATTTTTCTACCGGCGCCGCCAGCATGAAGAATGGATTGTGGCCTTGGCCGTCACTTGTGCCATAGCGAGTGCGGCGACGTGGGCAAAGCTGTTTTTCGAGCTAACGACAAACGTGTCAAATGTCTCGGGGATTTAACTTGATATCGAGCACCGGGCGGTTGGACCGGCGCACATAATTCCCTGTAACATTTTCCGCAGGGTTATTCATAAGTTATTAGCAAGTTATTCGCAGGCCGTCATTACCCTCGCTTCGCCTAGCGAGCGGTTTTTCCAGCGCGGAATTTTTTATCGCCTTTTATTTCTTTCACCAACTTGCGTGCGGTGCAGAAAAAAGTTAGGGCGCGTTTGTGACGCGCCCTAACTTGATTCAATTTTACCGTTAGTTTAGCAGTCGTAGTACATGTGGAATTCCCACGGATGCGGGCGGAGACGGACCTGATCCTGTTCCTTGCGCTTAATTTCAATCCATGTTTCGATGACGTCTTGCGTGAACACGTCGCCCTTGAGTAGGAATTCGTGATCCTTTTCCAGCGCGTCGCACGCTTCGGCAAGGCTGCCTGGCATTTGCGGGACCTTTTTCAATTCTGCCGGTGACAACTCGTAAAGGTTTTTGTCCATCGGTTCGCCGGGATCAATCCGGTTCTGAATGCCATCAAGGCCGGCCATGAGCATGGCGGAGCAGGCGAGGTAGATGTTTGCCGATGGATCCGGCGGACGGTACTCGAGGCGCTTGGCTTTCGGGCTCGGGCTGTAGGTCGGGATGCGGATCGCGGCCGAGCGGTTGCGGCTGGAGTACGCCAGGTTGACCGGCGCTTCAAAGCCAGGCGTGAGGCGCTTGTAGCTGTTGACCGTCGGGTTGCAAATCGCAGCGAGCGCTTTGGCGTGTTTGAGAATGCCGCCGATATAGTAGAGCGCCATTTCGCTGAGGCCGCCGTACTTGTTACCGGCGAACAGCGGTTTGCCCTTTTTCCACAAGCTCTGGTGGCAGTGCATTCCGGAGCCGTTGTCACCGAAGAGCGGCTTCGGCATAAAGGTGACGGTCTTGTTGTGGCGTTTGGCCACGTTTTTGACGATGTACTTGTACAGCATCATCGCGTCGCCCATCTGAGTCAGCGGCGCGAACCGTAAGTCAATTTCCGCCTGGCCGGCAGTCGCGACTTCGTGGTGCTCGCGTTCGACACGGAGACCGCAATCTTTCATGACATTGATCATTTCATTACGGATATCCACCTGCGTGTCCTGCGGTGCGACCGGGAAGTAGCCTTCCTTGTGGCGGATCTTGTTGCCGAGGTTCGGAAACTCTTCGCGGCCGCTGTTCCAGATGCCTTCGTTGGAATCGAGGTAGTAGAAGCTGCTGTTCGACGTCTGGCCAAAGCGAACGTCGTCGAAAATGAAAAACTCAGCTTCCGGACCGAAGTATGCCGTGTCGGCAACGCCGGTGCTTTTGAGGTAGGACTCCGCTTTGCGGGCGACGTTGCGCGGGTCGCGACTGTACGGTTCATGCGTGATCGTATCAATTGCATCTGACACGATACTCAACGTTGGCGACTGCGGGAATGGATCAATGATCGCAGTGTCTGGATCCAGTTGCAGCAACATGTCGCTGGCTTCAATGGATTTCCAGCCACGAATTGAGGAGCCGTCAAACCCCAAGCATTCGGTGAAAACCTCCTCGGTCAATTCGGCGACCGGAACGCAAAAATGTTGCCATGTGCCTAAGAAATCACAAAACTTAACGTCCACTAATTGTACATTCTTACTTTTACACAGCGCTAAAACTTCTTTTGGTGTCATGTTTCTCCTTGTTACCCAGCGCGCCGGCGCTGGCTTGGTTATTAGGTTATTGTAATAATTGCTCGACCACCCGGCAACTTACACGGCTTGTTCGCCGCGTTCGTCGGTCCGGATCCGCACGGCCTGTTCGACTGGCAGGATGAAAATCTTGCCGTCGCCAATCTTGCCGGTCTTGGCGGCTTTCAAGATGGCATTGACCGCCGCATCGACGGTGCCATCGGACAGCACGATTTCAAGTTTGAGTTTTGGCAGAAAATCTACGGTATATTCACTGCCACGGTAAATTTCCGTGTGACCCTTCTGCCGGCCAAAACCTTTAACTTCACTAACCGTCATCCCTTCGACGCCGACGCCACTCAGCGCCTCTTTAACGTCTTCGAGTTTGAACGGTTTGATGATTGCTTCGATCTTCTTCATATTTTTTCTCCAAGGACCGGCATGTTAAAATGCACCACTCGCTCTGACAACTTAAAACAGTCGCTTGGACTGAATCATTAACTCAGCAAGCAAAATGCCAAACCATCAACTCGCTGATGCGTAACGTATCCAATTAGCGACTGCGCAAACAAATACAAACTTACCGTTATTTTGCTTCAACCTGACAACCCTGACGTGTTTTGACCACTCAGGCCAAAATCGGTCACGTCTACTCAGCCTTCTTGGCTGCTAACGCTTCCGCAGCAACCTTTGTCGCGATTTGTGCCGGCACCTGTTCGTAATGACTGTACTCCATCTCGAACGACGCGCGACCGCCGGTCATTGATCGTAACTCGGTCATGTACTTAAATAGCTCTGCTTGCGGCACCTGCGCTTTGATACATTGCAAGCCATCGACCATTTCGACTGTCATGATCCGACCGCGACGATGATTTAAGTCGCCGGTAATGTCACCCATGTATTGATCGGGTGCGAACACATTAACATTCATGATCGGTTCTAGCAAGACCGGCCGTGCTTTCGTCATCGCATCTTTGAACGCGTGCAGGCCTGAAATTTTGAAGCTGAGTTCATTTGAATCCACGTCGTGATATGAGCCGTCGTACACTTCCGCCTGTACGTCCACAACTTGAAACCCGGCCACGGTGCCGGCGGTTAACGCCTCGACGCAGCCTTTTTCCACGGCCGGGATGAAGTTGCGCGGAATCGCCCCTCCGACAACGGCATCTACGTACTCGAAGCCCGCGCCGCGTTCGCGCGGCGCAATGCGCAGATAGGCTTCGCCGTACTGGCCGCGGCCGCCGGATTGCTTCTTGTGTTTGTAATGGCCTTCGGCCCGGGCGGTGATGGTTTCCTTGTAATCTACTTTTGGTGTTGAGAGATCAACATTGACGCCAAGTTTTTTCTTCAGATTGTCGAGTACGACCGCGAGGTGCTGGTCGCCTAGGCCGGAGATGACCAATTCCTTGGTGTTGGGATTACGTTCCATTGCGATGGTCGGGTCTTCTTCGAGTAACCGGTGCAGTGCAATACTGAGTTTTTCCTCGTCCTTCGACGTGTGCGGATGGACGGCGTAGCTCATGACCGGCCGTGGGAATTTGATGGGTGGGAATTGCACTTGCCGGCTCGGATCGCACAACGTGTTGTTGATGTGCGTATCTTTGAGTTTGGCCAGCGCGACAATTTCGCCGGGACCAGCTTCGGTGACAACCTTTTGGGTTTTGCCCTGAATCCGCAGCAATTGCGGAACGCGCTCCTTGCTGTTGCGCGTGACGTTCACGATGTCGAGATCAGCTTTCAATGTGCCGGCAATTACACGAACGTATGACAGGTGACCGGCATATGCGTCAACTGTGGCCTTGAACACGAAACCGGCAAATGGCGCGTTGGCTTTTGGCTCGACCTTGTCACCGTCTACTGTTGCCATCGCACCGACGTCGGCGGGCGACGGCAGTAATGCGACCACGCCTTCGAGCAGTTGCCGGGCGCCGAGTTCTTTTTCCGCGCTGCCGCAATAAATTGGCACTGTCGTGCCGCGCGAAACGCCGGTATGCGTGCCGGCGGTGATCTCCGCCAGTGTGAGTGCCTGGCCGCCGAGAAATTCTTCGAGCAATTTATCATCCTGTTCGGCAGCGGCTTCTTCCAATGCTTCGTGCGCCTTGTGAAATTGTTCGCGCAAATCAGCCGGCACATCTGCTTCCGGCGTAGTACGCAGGTTAAGGACTTTGCTGAAGGCAGCTTCCTTGCCGAGAGGCATTTCAAACGGAATGCAATTTTTGCCGAAGGCCTGCTGGATCTGTTCGACGACCCGGAAGAAATCGCTGTTTTCCTTGTCGAGCTTGCTCACGAAAACCAGCCGGGGTTTTTGCATCGAGTCGAGCAGTTTCCAAATCCTGCGTGTGCCAACTTCCACACCGGTCACGCCATCTATCACCACAATTGCCGCATCGGCGGCACGGATAGCTGCCATCGTGTCACCGTAAAAATCAGCGAAGCCCGGCGTGTCGAGCAAACAGATTTGGTGATCCTGCCACTGGCAGTGAAACGGTTTGGCATGGATGGTGGCCTTGCGGTCGAGTTCATCCGGCAGGTAGTCCACGTTGCTGGTGCCGTTGCCGGGCCGGCCATGCTTGTCCACGGCCTTGGCGATAAACAGGATCGCATCGAGCAACGAAGTTTTGCCGCTGGCCGCATGGCCAACCACGGCCAGAGTCCGAATCTTCGAGATGTCCACAGGCATAAGGCATTCTCCCTAATGATTGCGAAATAAGTGATCGCCGGCATCTTCGCAAAAAAAGAAAATGAAGCAACCAAAAAACCAGCGACGGTTGTGGCCACAACCAGATTGTTGCTGGAAATCGACAGATTCGTTTTTTTGATAAGCGAAAATTGAGATCACCGCTGCGTTGTGCTAGGTGATAAATAAATTGCAGAACGCAGTAAAAGCTGCCAAAAGTTAATCACCAGTACACTTTTAGAGCCAATATGAAGACCAATTTAAATCATTGGTGTAAGTTATTCGTTTATCTTTTGGTGTCGGGCACGGCTGTTGGTGCAATTGCAATCTTAACGGACGTATATCTTTATTATCGCGCAAAATACGTTGCCGCGGAATCAATCGTCCATGCGAAAGGCTATTCCTTGGTTGATGACCAAAAGGAAAGCATCCGTCCGGAACATCCGGAACGCTTGCTTTTGCTGGGAGATTCACGGGTATTCCGGCTGCCTTTGCCGATTAAATTTGAAACAAACTTGGGCAAGATTAGTATTGTAAACAAAGGCTTGGGCGGTGGTGTAATACGAGTATCTGAAGTATTTGCTTCTGAAGGTGCAGCGCTGAAGCCTGCTCTCGTATTCGTACAGACCGGAATTAACGACGTCATAAACGATGCACCGGAAATTGCGGTTCTGCGCTTTCAACAGTTTGCAAAAGACTTCCCGGTTGTAGTACGAAAGCAAGGTGCAGAGCTGGTGCTTTCAACCATCATACCGGTTTGTCGGCGCCGACTTTTCCGCTACTGGGAATTTTTACCATATTGGCCTACAAACTATCGCAAATGGAATCAAACAGTACAGATCATTAATGCTTGGCTTCGCAAATACGCAGCGATACATGAGATTCGTTTAATAGATTTAGATTTGGCGTTTCGCGACAGTTCTGGCGGCTTACGGGAGAAATGTTTCGACGGGGATGGCATTCATCTATCTAATGAAGGGAATCGGCTTCTTTGGGAACAGCTTGCCGCTAAAATTCAACCAAACAATGCAATCAACCGGTAGACAAAACCCGGCTAACTATTAGCCGAAACGAATTGGCGGAGAGGGGGGGATTCGAACCCCCGAGACGCTTGCGCGCCTAACGGTTTTCAAGACCGCCGCATTCAACCGCTCTGCCACCTCTCCGCAGTCGATGAACTATCTGCTACCGCAGTAGTTGTGCAATTTTTTCTACCGCCCGGATATCACCCGCCGTTATGATGTCACCCGTTGCTATCACCCGCCGCAGTCCTGCGCCGCAGCATCGCTTTCCTGTCCTGCATCGGGTTGGCGAATGTTTATACCGGTCAGACAGCGGGTATTACTATGCCGTTCTTAAAATAAAAGGCAAGCAACTCCGGATGTCATTGCAGACCGACGACAAAACGATTGCCCGGAAGAAACTGACTGAACTCCGCCGCCAATCTAGTCGCCTTGTCCCCGCCGCCGGTATGACCTTTGAGAAACTGACGGAGCAATACTTGGAGTTTATTGGAGCAAGGGGTATGAAGCCTGCCAGTTATCCCGTTGCGATACTCGTAAACAAACCGCAGAACGATGTCCCTGAATGTATCCAGCCAGTTGTGTCCGCTGCATGACCCGCCAATATCCCGCCGCACAGCCTTGCTTAGGTTCGCCGCATGACTGACGGCACAAGGCTTTGCCGTCACCCTCCGGTTTGCTATCACCCGATGAAAATTCTGGCTAAAAATATCAACGACTTACAGAAGCAAAGAAGTTTATGACCGCCCGTTGAAACCCGCCGTATGGCAATTGGTTGTGCATGTGTAAGTCCTTGCAGTGCAAATATATGCATAAATTTAAAGACCACAGTGTTAAACTGCTCTGCCACCTCTCCGCAGTCGATGGCGGTTTTATACCCACGAAACTGTCGCTGGTCAAACCAGCAAAAAGAGCCCGATTAATCTTGGGTGCACTGGTTTCGCAAAGCCCGCAACATCCAGGCACCGGTTGCAGCTGCTGCAACATGTTTCAGAGCATGCCCGCTCACTACACCACTCCACGAGTAAACCAACCCGTCCACCCGCTCCAGTACCTTGACCGCGACGTACCAACCCAGCACAATCACCACGTCACGCGTTCGCAGATACTTGGCTGGCCGCGTCGCAAAGATGACCGGTATTAACAGCATCGGCCCAAACTGTACCAACGCGTACAATCGCAAATCATCCGTGTAATGCCAATAGGCCACGCTGGCGAGTCCTAGCGCAAGTAGCGGAAACAGCCAGTTGCCGGCGCGCTCGTTGACGCGTTCGGCCACCAAGGCCGCGAAAAATGCCATGAACGAAATCGTCATCGGCAAACGGTCCCACACCAGCGTATCGTTGTTCGGGTTCCAGTGGTAATACGCCGACCCAAACCCAGTCAGTGTAATGCCGATAAAAAATACCACCCACATTTTCCGGTGCGGCACCGGCTGACGTGTTAGCCACTCCAGCGCAGCCAGGCCTACAATCACAAACGGCAGATTTGACCAAACGTTCCAAGCGTTCGCATGCCCAGCCACGCCCGTCCATCGGCAAACTGGTGATATGCTTGGTCCTGCTTAATTGGGTGCCAGAATGAAACCATCAGTGGCTTTACGACCGGATCATCACCAGCAGCATTTTGAACCGGCCGAGAGCGTTGACAGCGTGCGGCTTGTTGGCCGGCATGATGATCATCTCGCCGGTGCCGACCTTGTGCGGTTTGCCGGCAATCAGAATCTCCGCCGTGCCGTCAACAACGCAGACCAGCGCATCGAATGGCGCGGTGTGTTCGCTTAACGCCTGCCCGGCATCAAACGCAAACGCCGTCACGGTGCCAGTCGGCTTACGCAACACTTCACGGCTGACGATGGCGCCGGTTTGGTATTCGGTCAACGCGGCCAGCGCGATGGCTTGGCCGATCAGATTTTCCTTCGCCTTAGTTTTGCTCATGGTGCCGGTAAAATAACAGAATCGTGCACTGGGAACAATCGTGACATTGCAGCCGGGTTTTGTTACCAAGCCGGTATGGAAATTTCTGGTCGTGTCCGCTGGCTGAACCGGACCGTGCTTGGCATCGGCCTGGCGTCGCTACTGAGCGATTGGTCGCATGAAATCGCCACGGCCATCATGCCGGCGTTTCTGGCGACGCTCGGTGCGGCGGCGATTTGGCTCGGTCTTATCGAGGGCATTTCCGACGGGTTGGCCAGCTTTGCGAAAATGGGGTCGGGTTATTTCACTGATCAGTTGCGCCGGCGCAAACCGATTGCGGTGATCGGCTATTTGGTGACGGCAACCGGCACGGCGTGCATCGGGCTGGCGACGCAGGCGTGGCATATTCTGCTATGCCGGGCCGGTGCGTGGCTCGGGCGCGGTGTGCGAACGCCGGTGCGGAAAGCGTTGCTAGCCGGTGCAGTCACGCCGGAGACTTATGGCCGGGCGTTCGGGTTCGAGCGGATGATGGACACGTGCGGTGCGATTGTCGGGCCGATCACCGCGATGCTGTTGCTGGTGGCGTTCCGGAATAATTTCAGTCGGGTCTTGTTGGTGACGCTCGTGCCGGGAGTGTTGGCAGCGGTGGCGATTGCGGTGTTGGTGAAGGAGCAGGAGCGGGTTCATGTGAAATGGATTTCGTTCCGAGCGCGGCTGACGGCGTTGCCGGTATCGTTCCGGCATTTTCTAGTGGCAGTGGGTTTGTTCGGGACCGGGGATTTTGCGCACACCATGTTGATTTTGCTGGCGACGCAGAAGCTCACGCCGCAACTCGGGCAGGCGAAGGCGGCGGGCGTGGCGGTGACGCTGTACGTGCTGCACAATGTGTTGTATGCCGGCTTTGCGTTCGTGGCCGGTTGGCTGGCGGATCATTTCAACAAGCGCGTGGTGCTGGCCGGCGGCTACGCGCTCGGCGCAGCGACGATGGCCGTGCTGGTGTTCGCGCCGATGAATTTGCCGGTGCTGGCGTTAGTTTTCGTGATGGCCGGGATTTTCGTGGCGACCGAGGAAGCGGTGGAAGACGCGCTCGCGGCAGAGTTGGTTGACAAGGAACAGCATGGCATGGGTTTTGGTATGTTGGCGACGGTCAACGGTGTCGGCGATTTCCTGTCGAGCATCGTAGTCGGCGTGTTGTGGACGGTGGCCGGGACATCTGTGGCTTTTGCGTATAGTTTGGTGTTATTCATTGCCGGTGCGTGGCTGGTTTGGAAATGGCGGTAACTTTATGAGCGATAAAATTCGAGTAATTATTTATGGGCTTGGCGTGATTGGACGCTCGGCGGCGAAATTGGTGACGGAACGTGCCGGGATGGAACTGGTCGGCGCGGTGGATTGCAGTCCGACCTTTGTCGGGCGCGATGCCGGCGAGGTGCTGGAGCTTGGTCGCCGGTTGGATTTTAACGTGACCGAGACGTTGGCTGAGACGCTTGCGGAAGCGGAAGCCGACGCCGTGATTCATTGCACCGGTTCGTCGTTTGCCGGCGTAATGCCGCAGTTGCAGGAAATCGTCGAAGCGAATTTGTGCTGCGTGACGTCGTGCGAGGAGGCGTTGTTTCCGCGCTACCGGTATCCGGATTTGGCTGAGGAGTTGAACACGTTGTGCGTGGCGCACGGCGTTGGCGTGCTCGGCACCGGCGTCAATCCCGGTTTTGTGATGGATACGCTGGCGATGGTCAGCACGGCGGTCTGCCAACATGTGGACAGCATCAAAATTTTGCGCGTTGTGGATGCCGGCTCGCGCCGGGAAGCGTTGCAGCGCAAAGTCGGTGCCGGCATGGTAAAGGAAGAATTTGAAAAGCGTGTCGCCGCCGGCAAGCTTGGTCATGCCGGACTGTTGGAGTCGCTGGCATTCGTCGTTGCCGGCATGGGTTGGAGTGGTGCGAAACTCGGCGAACACGTCGAACCTGTTGTGACCACGAAATCAATTCGCACGAAATTTTTATCGATCTTGCCGGGGCAAGTGGCTGGCGTCCGGCAAGTCGCGCGGGCGGAGTTGGCCGGTAAAGAAGTGGCGCGGTTGGAATTGCAAATGTACGTCGGCGCGGAGCAGCCGCGCGATGAGATTGAGATTGCCGGCGTGCCGCCGGTCCGGATGGTGGTGGCCGGCGGGACGCCCGGCGACTTGGCGACGCCGGCGATTTTGGTGAACATGGTACCGGCGTTGCTGACGGCCGGGCCGGGCTTGCACACAATGGCAACATTGCCGTTGCCGCGGATTGCGCATTGAAATGAAGAACATTGTTTATTTTGATTTGGAAACGCAGAAAAGCGCGGCGGATGTCGGAGGTTGGAACCACAAGGCCGATATGCTGATGTCCGTTGGCGTCACGTTCAGCACGGGCGACGGGCAATACCGGATTTATGATGAGGCAAAGATCCAGGAATTGATCACGCAATTGCGCCGGGCGGATTTGGTGGTCGGCTTCAATCTGATCAATTTCGACTACGACGTGCTGACGCATTACACGGTGTTTGATTTTCACGAAGTACCGACGCTCGATTTGATGAAGGACCTCGAAGCCACTCTCGGCCACCGGCTCTCGCTTGAATCACTCGCGGTGCCGACGCTTGGCGCGCCGAAAGTGGCCGACGGTTTGACGGCGTTGAAGTGGTGGAAGGAAGGTAGGATTATGGAGATCGCCGAGTATTGTTGCTTCGATGTGAAGATTACGAAAGAACTTCATGAATATGGCCAGACGCACGGTGAAGTTTTTTACATGGATAGGTTTGGCCAGAAGCGCAACGTCAAAGTGAAGTGGTAATGCTTGGACTGGCATGGTAGGCTGTAAATCAGTGAAAATAGCTACATGTAAACCACTCCATTGCTGGGCCGTTTTGTTGGCAGCGGCACTGGTGTGGGTGGCCGGCTGTGATCGATTCACGACCGGAGCCGGTGGCGATTTGGATCGCAATCCAGATTACCGGCGTGCTCGCAATGCCGAAGCGGCCGGCGATTTTCATGTGGCGGCAACGTATTACCGGAAGACATTACGCACCTTGCCGGAGGCCGGTCGGGTGCATTTGGAGTTTGGCGTGCTGTGCGAAGAGAAACTCGGCGACCCGCTCGCGGCGTTGTATCATTACCGACAATTTTTGGAATTAGAACCGAATGCGGAGCGCCGACAAGTCGTGGACGGCTATGTTGAACGCGCAAAGCTGGCCGCGATGGCGAAGCTGCCGGCCGCCGGCGCATCGAATCCGGCTGAGTTGATGCGGCTGCAAGCAGAGAACACGGCTTTGGCGCAGGAAAATGCGGCCTTGCGTGCGCGGCTGACGGAGCCAGCCACCAATGCTGTCGTTAATTCACTTCCGCCGCCGGTCGTGATGACGACCAATCCGCCGGTGCCGCCACCAGTGACTGGTCCACGGCTGCATACCGTGCAGAAAGGCGACACGTTGTTCTCAATTGCGGTCAAGTATTATGGGACACGGTCGGCTTGGGAAAAAATTTACGCTGCCAATCGCGCCAGCCTGCTAAACAAAGATCAACTTAAAATTGGCCAGCAATTGGCGATTCCGTAGCGGGGTGCTGATGTCAATCACGATTGACACCTTCCAACAGTGGGTATAACTGTTATCCAACGTTCACTCAAAGGTTGACATGTACCAGACAAAACGCAGTTTCTACGGTTTTACGCTCATTGAAATGTTGTTGGTCATTCTCATCATCAGTATCTTGGCTGGTCTGTTGTTGCCGGCGATTGGTTCAGCCAGAGAAAAAGGCCGGCGCATCACGTGCGCAAACAACCTGCGCCAGATTGGACTGGGGATGATGTCGTATGCCGGTGATTATGGGAATCACCTACCGAATGCTGCAACATGCAACTTTAATGGTATTAACGTAACATGGGACTTATACTTGGCGACTAACGGCTACACCTCTGCCAGTACTTTTCATTGTTCTGATGATCGCGTCACACGCACCGGTGGTGGCACGCCGCGCAGCTATGCTATCGGCGCAGGCAACAACGGGACGCTTTCGTATTACTGTATCCAAGGTTCGCGTCTTACGTGCCCATATCTGACCAATTCCAGCACTATCGCGATCGCCACTGAACGCTGGGATCCTACAGCAATTATCGGATCAACGGCTGGTAAAATGCATTATTTTGCGACTTCCAACGATGTGATCACGACGCATGTGACAACACCGAAGTGGAGTTGTAATTATCTTTTCATGGATTTTCACGCGGCGTGGGTGGCTAGCACCACGGACAGTATGTTTCCGGGGAATGGGTGCGGATCACCGGTCGGGCCGCCCTGTTGCCAATAGCCTTTGCGTTGTCACACCAATTGACTATTCTTCTCGAAGACGATGACGTACTCGTGGTGGATAAACCGGGTGGACTGGTTTGTCATTCCGCTTCCCGGCCAGAACACACCTCGCTGGCTGTTTTGCTTCGTGAACATGGCATCGAAACCCCGCGACTCATCAACCGGCTAGATCGTGAAACCAGCGGCCTCGTCATTGTTGCCAAGACTGAACGCGCCGGTAAGAATCTCGGTAAGCAAGTACTCCGCCGCGAAATCCAAAAAGAATATCGAGCCATCTGCTGGGGAGAACTTCGCCAAGCCGCCGGTACGATTGACCAGCCAATCGCTGTTACCAGTGATGGGCCGGTTTATACCAAACGCATCGTGAGTCCCGACGGAAAACCGAGCGTGACCGAATTCTTTGTCGAACAAAAGCTGACCGGTTTTACAGTTGTGGGTCTGCGACCGCAAACCGGCCGGGCTCACCAATTGCGCGTTCACATGGCGTGGCTCGGCTACCCGATTGTCGGTGATAAAATTTATGGGCCGGACGAACGGCTTTACTTGGAATTCATCGAACACGGTGTGACCGACACCATGCTCGCCAAGTTGCTGTTGCCCCGGCACGCTTTACACGCCGGGGCGGTGACGTTTCGACATCCGCGCACACAGTTGCCGGTAACTTGCCGGACAGAGTTGCCGGCGGACATGGCGCAGTTCATCAAGGCAAAATCACGATGCTGACAAACCGTAACTTTTGCCGGCTTTGGATTTCACAGATTGTGCTGACGGTCGGCGGTTCGTTTTTACAGATGGGCTTGATTGAGTTGTTCCGGGTGCGCGGCTACGATGTTCGGGTGGAGACGGCGAAATTTTCGTTTGCGGTGGCGTTGCCGGGCTTGCTGCTCGGGCCGGTGGCGATGGCGTATCTCGACAGGTGGCAACGTCGGAGTGTGTTACTGATCAGCGACGGGTTGCGCGCGGCAGTCGCAGTGGCGATTGTGGCGTGGTTGTTGCCGTTGCTTACCGGCAAGGTGGAGCAGCGCGATTTATTCCGCGTGTATTTGCTGGTCGGTGTGATTGGTGTGATTGCGACGTTCTACTTGCCGGCACGCGTGGCGCTGTTGCCGAATCTTGTGGACGACGGCAAGCTGATGCAGGCGAATAAAATTTTCACGACGAGTCTAGCGGTTGCGACAGTTGGCGGCATGGCGCTCGGCGGGTTTGTGGCGGAACGGTTTGGCGTGGCGGTGGCGATTGTGTTGAGCGGAATGAGTTTTGTTGTGAGTTTTGGTTTGTTGTGGACGATCCGGATGTCGGCGCACGCGACGACCGGCAACTCAAAACCAGCGTTCGGCGAGTTTATGACCGGCTGCGTTTATCTCTGGGAACATCCGACGGCTTTGCCGTTGGTCTTGCTGAACGCATTTTTTGCGTTTCTGCTTGGCGTGTTGATGATTGTCTTCCTTGGCTACGCAATCAATACGCTTGGCTTGCGGACAGCCGGTGTGGGCTATCTAGCAGCAGCAGCTGGTATTGGCGCCGGGATTGGACTAGTCGTGCTTGGACGCGGTAAAGCGTGGACGCATTCCGGTTGGGTGTCATTTTTTCAATTGTTGTTGGCAGCCGGTGCATTGGTCGGACTGGGTTTGACGACAAATGTCTGTCTGGCGACGCTGATGGTTGTGGTACTCGGCGCGGTCTCGGCAACGGTGTTGATTTATATTGATGCAAAATTGCAGGCGCAAGTCGAAGACAACCGGCGTGGGGCGGTGTTTGCGGCGCGCGGAATGCTCACATCGCTAACGATGGTAGTGGCGTTCTGGCTGCAATTCGGCACGGAATTTTTCAAGCGGACTCCAGCACCGACAGTGTTGCTCTGGCTGGGTGTGAGTGCCGGCCTCGCGGCGGTCATGGTGTTATTGTTGGCGTGTGGAAAGAAAGTGTAATCTGACCGGCGATGACTCCCAACGATACCGATATTTCCCTAATGCTGCGCGTCAAAGTTGGCGATGAAATTGCATTTCGGGAATTGATCGAGCGCCACCAGCGCGCGGTAATCAGTGTCATTTACCGTGCCATCGGTGATTCATGGGAGGCCGAAGATCTCGCGCAACGCGTGTTCATCCAGGTCTTCCGGTCCGCGCGCCGGTATAAGCCGTCGGCAAAATTCACGACGTGGCTCTACACCATTACCCACAATGCCATCCGCAATGAGTACCGGCGCCGGTCCCGGCATACGGCGGAGTCGTTTGATGCATTGACGCAGCCGGGTGAAGCCGGCGAACCGGGTGTGCAATTGGCTGATTCGCACGCGACCAATCCAAGTCAGATCGTCATTGAACACGAGTTGCAGGAAAGAATTCAGACAGCAATCAAACTTTTGCCGGAAGCACAGCGGACAGCGGTGATTTTATGCCGGTTTGAGGGATTGCCCTACGAGGAAATTGCAGAGGTGCTGAATTGCTCAGTGTCGGCGGTGAAGTCGCTGTTGCATCGGGCGCGCGACACGTTGAAAGAGAAATTGCGCGGTTGTTATTAACCGCAACTTTTCCAGGAGTCCAGTGTTGAATAAAGCGAGAACACAATGAAATGTCAGAATTTTCAGAATGAATTCGATGACCGGCTTGACGGCCGGCTCGACGCGTTGCGTGCACAAGCGTTTGACGCGCATATCGATGGTTGCTCCGTTTGCCGGCAAGCGTGGCAGGCATATCGAGCGGCGTGGGAAGTGGTGAGTCGGCAACCGAGTATTGCGCCATCGTTTGGCTTTGCGCAGCGGACTTTGCGCCGGTTGCATGAGCAAGTGGATCGGCGATTCTGGCAGTTACCGGTGTTCCGCTGGGCGACGGCGTTGAGTTTGCTGGTCGTTATCGGCGTGACCGGTGTGATGACTTACCGACAGGTTGAAACCGCCCAAAGTGTGGCAGCGTATACAGCGGCGCACAATGACCGCTTGGAGGATTTTGACGTAATTGTTGCGCTTGATTCGCTAAAAGGAGATCCCGAATTATGAAACGCACACTGCTAACCGGTTTGGCAATCATGGCGACGATTTCTTTGCGTGCTGAAACTGCCACCAATCTGCCGGCACATCGGCCAGTTTTGACTAACGAGCAAAAGGCAGAGTTGGTACAACGCGCTGACGAAATGTGGAGCCAATTATCGCCGGAAACCAAAATTCGACTAATGAATTTGCATAAGGCGTTGACCGGTATGCCAACTGAAGAACGGCATTTCATCCACGAACGTATTGAACGTTTTTTGAATATGTCAACGGAAGAGCATGAACGTATCAAGAAAAACAACGAGCGCTGGCACGCGATGTCGCCCGAAGAGCGTGAGCACGCTCGCGAGCAATTCCATCAATGGCGTAAGGATCACCCCGACCAAGAACCGCAACTATTTCCACATCAGCACTACAAGACGGATGAATCCACTAACACCGTTTCAAAACAGTCTGAACCAAAAACAAACAACCCATAAGGAAATAGCATTATGAAGCATCGTATGCTCATCATAACCATTGCAGTGACCGCTGTAGTGATTGGCAGCAGCGCCATTACCGTCAGCGCACAAGATCAACCTGCCGGCAAGCCCGGTCACGAAGGCCACCACCGTCCCATGATGGGGTTACTCCCGCCGCCCATGGTGGAAAAACTCACTGCTGACCAGAAAGCTAAGTATGACGCCATCGTTGCGGACTTCAAGACAGCCGCTGCGCCAATTCAAGAAAAGATGAAAGCCGCCCACGAAGCCGGCGACAAAGAAGCAATGAAGGGTCTGTATAATGAGCTCATGCCGATTCGGAAGGCAGCCATGGAGAAAGTTGAGCAAATTCTCACTGACGAACAGAAAGCTGAACTCAAGAAGATTCGTGAAGAGCATGCGCACGACAATGGTGCCGGCAAAGGCGGTCACGGTAAAGCCGATGCAGTTCCAGCCCCGCAGCAATAATTATTGTAAATAACGGAACCGCGCGACAAACGCTCCGTCCATCTTGTCGTGCGGCGGAAAGATTGAACGCGTCGCGTCGAGCGTAAATTTCGGGTGTGATTCCCGGAACCGCTCCGCGACGCGTTCGTTTTCGTCCGGCTCCAAACTGCACGTGCTGTAAACGAGCATGCCGCCTGGTTTCACAAATTCACCGGCTGCCGCCAGCAATTGTGCCTGCACCACCGCCAACCGCGCGATTTCGTCAGTCTGGAGCCGCCAGCGTAAATCTACCCGCCGGCGCACCACGCCGGTATTAGAACACGGCGCGTCGAGCAGTACCCGGTCAAATTGCGTTCCACGCAAACACCGGTCGAGCCGGGTGCCCTCGCACGCCAACGTCGCCACGCACGTTACGCCAAGCCGCCGGCAATTCTCCGCGACTTTGCCGAGCCGGACGTTTGATGAATCGGCGGCGATGATCTTGCCGGTGTCGTGCATTTTCTGGGCGATGTATGTCGTTTTGCCGCCGGGTGCGGCGCACATGTCGAGCACCGACTCGCCCGGTTGCGGATCGAGCATGTCCACGGCGATGAGTGTGGACGGGTCTTGCGCGTAAAATTTGGCCGGTAACTCAAACAACCCGGCTGCGTCAGTCACGCGCCAGCATAGCGGATGCAAGCCCGATGGCACCGCCTGGATGCCTGACGGTAACTCGCCGGTTAACGTGCGGATGTAAAGTGGCGGAGGCTCGTTATTCCACTGGCATAGCGCCTCGGTGTCAACCTCGCCATACCGGGCGACCCACCGGCGCCAGAGCCATTCGGGATGCGAATGACGGATCCATGGCGGCGCGGCGTCGAGAGCTTTGCGATTGGCGCGCCGGAGAATTGCGTTCACAAATTTGGCTTCGGCCGGGCTGGCGAGTTGTTTTGCCAGCGCGACGGATTCGTTTACGGCGGCGTGCGCCGGGATTTTATCGAGGAAACAAAGTTGGTAGAGACCGAGGTGCAAAATATCGGCCACAACCGGCCGCGGCGGCCGGCCGGCGATTTGCCGGAGTAAAAAATCGAGCGCGAGGCGATGCCGGAGGCAGCCGTAGAAAAGTTCCTGTACAAAAGCGCGGTCGCGAGCCGGGATGGCGTTCTGTTCCGCGAGCAACTCGTCGGCCAGCCGGCGCGAGTGCGACCATGCGGTTAGAAGATTGAGAGCGATGTGCCGGGCGTTCACGTCGGCACGCTAACACGGCGCGGCTGCGATAGGAAATAAATTGGAGTCGTGGAATACCGGGTGGTGAGGTATGATTACTAATCCAACATTCCATGAACTCATCACCCCAACTTTCTATTCCTGTTTTGGCGATTGTCGGTCGTCCAAACGTCGGTAAGAGCGCGCTGTTTAATTGCATTGCCAAACGGCGCATTGCCATTGTCCACGAAGAGGCCGGCGTCACGCGCGACCGGGTCAGCGCCCGCGCCGAGTGGGGCGACAAGACATTCGAGGTCGTGGATACCGGCGGGATCGCGTTCATGGACGACGAGCGGACCGGCGACGTGCTTGCGGTTGCTGCCAAAGCGCAGGCGGAGGTTGCCATCGAAATGGCGAGCGCGTTGGTGATGGTCGTGGATGTGCAGGCTGGCGTGGCGCCGCTTGATTGGGAAATTGCCAAAAAATTGCGCACCAGTGGAAAACCGGTTTTCCTTGCGGTCAACAAGGTGGACAACAATCAACGGGCGCGCAACGTGAACGAATTTGCCGAACTCGGGTTCGAGCCGTTGTATCCCATTGCCGCGATTCACGGTCTCGGCATGGAGGCGTTGCTGGATGCGGCAACCGAAAAATTTTCTGCCGGCAAGGCGGACGAGCCGGTCAAGCCGACAAGCATTGCCATCGTGGGCCGGCCCAATGTCGGCAAGTCATCGTTGATTAACGCAATTCTCGAACGTGAACGGACAATCGTCAGTAATATTCCCGGTACGACGCGTGATTCGGTGGACGTGCCGGTGACGATTGATGGCCAGCAGTATGTGTTGGTGGACACCGCCGGATTGCGGCACCGGAGCAAGATCGCGACGTCGGTTGATCAATTCAGCTTGATGCGCGCCGAACGCAGTATTCGCGAATGTGACGTGGCGGTGCTGGTGCTCGATGCACTCGACGGTGTGACCCGGCAGGATCAGAAAATCGGCGGGCTGATTGCCGAATCCGCGCGGGGTTGCCTGATCCTAGTTAATAAATGGGACTTAGCCGCCGAGCAGGATGCGAAAAGTCAGGCGCTCGTGGCCCGGCACGCAAAGAAGAAAACTTTCCGGGATGAATATCTGGCGGCGTTGCGTAAGGAGCTGTTTTTTCTTGATTGGGCGGCCGTGCTGTTTGTCTCCGCAAAAACCCGACTCGGTGTGAACGAGTTGTTCAGCGCGATCAATGTCATCAACAAAGAAATGCAGACGCGCGCAGAAACGCCGCAGTTGAACCGGTTGCTGACGCGCGCGGTGGACGCGTATTCGCCGCCGGTCATTGGTGGACAGCGGTTCAAGATATTTTACGCGTTTCAGAAACCGGAGCGCCCGCCGCGCTTCACGCTGTTCGTCAACGATGTCAAATTGCTCACGCCACACTACCGGCGGTATCTTGTGGACAAGATTCGCGCCGGTTGGGGGTTTACCGGATGCCCGGTTTTGATCGAACTTCGCGCTCGCGAAAGAAAAATTTTCATCAAAAAACCCGCGTCAAATAAGGGGTTCAGAAAGAAGTAAGTGCGCTAAATGATTTTTTTCTTGAAACACAACATATGGGGTACTAGAGTGCGCGCCGTCACAATTAGCGGGGGTGGGGGACTGGGTTCTCCATTTCCAAAAAACAGCGATTTTAGGCGTATTTTTCGCCGAGGGGGAGACAATGATCAATTTGAAGCAGCAAAGTACGGGAGTGCTTTCCGTGGGTAAAGCAAAGGCGAGTCGCAAAGAGGTTGTCGCGGTGGTTCCACCGACGACGAATCCCACTAAACGCAAGTGCCCAACCAAGTCTGGCGGCCTGACTGTGGCACGAGTGTTCAGTAAGCCGGATGTCAGGCCATTCGACGAACTCGAATGGGAACGGCGCACAGCGGAAATCACCGATGATTCTGGCAAGACAATTTTCAAACAGGAAAACGTCGAAGTGCCAAAGAGTTGGTCCATCTTGGCAACGAAGGTAGTTGTTTCGAAATATTTCTACGGTGAAAATGGCACGAGTGAGCGCGAGCACAGCGTTCAACAACTCGTGGGACGTGTGACGCGGACAATTGCCGATTGGGGCAAGACGCAAGGCTATTTTGCGAGCGACAAGGACGCGGAAATTTTTTGCGATGAGTTGACGTGGTTGTGTGTGAACCAGTACGGCTCGTTCAATTCGCCGGTCTGGTTCAACTGCGGGCTGTTTCACGAATATCACATCGGTAAGCACAGTGGCCCCGGCAATTTCCATTTTGACCGGGCGACCGGGCAGATTAAAACCGCGACGTCGCAATACGAATATCCACAATGCTCAGCATGCTTCATCCAGTCGGTCGGCGACAAGATGGAGGACATTATGGAATTGGCGCGGAGTGAAGCGATGTTGTTTAAGTACGGCAGCGGCACCGGCACAGATCTGTCGACGTTGCGCAGCAAACGCGAAAGACTTTCCGGTGGCGGGCGTCCGAGTGGACCGATGTCGTTTTTGCGCGTGTATGACGCCATTGCAAGCGTTGTGAAATCCGGCGGTAAGACCCGGCGTGCGGCGAAGATGAACACTCTCAAAGTCTGGCATCCGGACATCAAGGAGTTCATCGATGCCAAGCAGAGCGAAGAGCGGAAAGCCCGGGCTTTGATCGAACAAGGTTACGCCGGCGACTTCAACGGAGAAGCTTACAGCTCGGTGATGTTCCAAAATGAGAATCTCAGCGTTCGTTTGACCGATGATTTTTTGTGTGCGGTGCTTGAAGACCGGGATTGGACAACGCATTGGGTGACGAACCCACAAAAACCAGGTCCGACTTACAAGGCGCGCGAGTTGATGCGCGGCATCGCCGAAGGCACATGGACTTGCGGTGATCCCGGCGTGCAATACGAGGACACTATCCAACGCTGGCACACCTGCAAAACCACCGCGCCGATCAACTCGTCGAATCCCTGCAGTGAGTACATGTTCCTCGATAATTCCGCCTGCAATTTGGCGTCATTGAATTTGATGAAGTTCCGCCGCGACGACGGCAGCATTGACATCGAGCGCTACAAGGCGGCGGTGGAAATTTACATTACCGCTCAGGAAATCCTCGTAGATAATTCCAGCTACCCGACCGAGACCATTGCCGCCAACAGCCACAAGTTCCGGCCCCTCGGCTTGGGATTTGCCAACCTCGGCTGCCTGTTGATGTCGCTCGGCTTGCCATACGACAGCGATGAAGGCCGCTCCATTGCCGGCGCGTTGACCGCGATTTTACATTTGCAAGCGTATGTGCAATCCGCGCGGTTGGCGGAAAAGAATGGCACATTTGAAGGTTTTGCGGAAAACCGGGAACCGATGCTCAACGTGGTTGAGATGCACCGCGATGCCGTGAAACGGATTCACCCGAGCTGCCCAGATTCGCTCCGGCAAGCTGCACAGCGTTGTGGCGATGAAGCCGTCGAGTTAGGACGCCGGTATGGCTACCGGAATGCGCAGGTCACCGTGCTCGCGCCGACCGGTACGATTGCGTTTATGATGGATTGCGACACGACCGGTGTGGAACCGGACATCGCGCTGGTGAAATATAAACTGCTAGCCGGCGGAGGCATGCTCAAGATTGTCAACCGGACCGTGCCGATGGCATTGAGTCGACTCGGTTACAAGGGCGCCCAGATTGCCGACATCGTAAAGTTTATCGACGAGAACGATACCATCGAGGGCGCGCCGCATCTTCAGGACAGCCACTTGCCGGTGTTCGACTGTGCGTTCAAGCCGGCCAAGGGCAAGCGTTCGATTCACCACTTTGCGCATTTGAAAATGATGTCTGCTGCGCAGCCATTTTTGTCGGGCGCGATCTCTAAAACGGTCAACATGCCACAAGAATCCACCGTTGAGGAGATCATGCAGACGTACCTCGAAGGCTGGCGGCTTGGTTTGAAGGCAATTGCCATTTACCGGGACGGCTCGAAACAAAGCCAACCGCTGAACACTTCCAAGACCAGTAATGCACAAATGGCCAAAGCCGAAGCTGAAGCCGCCAAACACCAGGCTGAGTCGCTGACCGGACGTGTGCTTGAACTCGAAGGCGAGATTACGGAATTGCGCGCGCGCGTGGACGCCCCGACCCGCCATCGGTTGCCTGACACCCGGCAAGCCCTTACACATAAATTCGACATTGCCGGTCACGAAGGCTACATCACCGTTGGTCTCTATGAAGACGGTACGCCTGGCGAATTGTTCATTACCATGGCCAAGGAAGGCTCGACCATCGGCGGTTTGATGGACACGATTGGCACATTGGTGAGTCTTGCGTTTCAATACGGCGTGCCGTTGGAAACACTCGTCAACAAATTCGCGCACCAGCGTTTTGAGCCGAGCGGTTTTACCAAGAATCCAGACATTCCGATTGCGAAATCGATCACCGACTACTTGTTCCGTTGGCTGGGATGCCAGTTTGTCGCTGGGTACCGGGAGCAAAACTCACCGGCACCGCAACCGGAGCTACCATTGAAGGGAATTGCCGAACAGGAAAAGAAAGTTGTCAACAAACCAGTGGAAGAACTGGAGCAAACCGGCGAATTGCCATCTCGGCCGATGACCGGCGTGCAGGCGTTAAGTAAAACGGTGGCGCACTTTATGACCGATGCTCCGACGTGCGACACGTGTGGGGCGATCACGGTTCGGAATGGTGCCTGCTACAAGTGCCTGAATTGTGGTAATTCGATGGGTTGTTCGTAACTCGAAAGTTGTGCCACGCAGTGCGGCTTGTCCTCTGACTACCGGGCGCTTATTCCCGGTATGTAGCGAATGACGTCGGGGTTTCCCAGAGGCGCACCTCGGTGACCGGTAAACCTTTAGAACGGGCGTACCGAAAGATCAGCTTCGCCATGTTTTCTGCAGTTGGATTTTCATCCAGCAGGTAATGTTTTTCGCCGCGCTGTTGTAAAACCGGCACAAGCGGGTCATCTTTGCACAGCAACATCCGATGGTCGAGAGTCTCGTCAATCCATGTTTTCAAAATGCGTTTGATGTCGGCAAAATCGACCACCATGCCGCGCGAATCTAGTTGGTCAGATTTAACGTCCACTTCTATGCGTCCATTGTGACCGTGGAGGTGCCGGCATGGTCCGTCGTATTGCAATAGCCGGTGTCCGTAACAAAAATCGATGTGTTTGGTTGCCGTGTACATGATGGCTCAAGCATACTCACTCGTCGGCCAGACGCAAGGGAAACGGATTGCGAGCCGGCAATGTTGCCGGTATATTGAAGTTGTGAAGGTAAAGCGTCTCAGCATTTTATTTCTAGCCGTTGGTTTTGGCGTGCTGTTGGCGCAGGCTAGTGTTGACCATGCGCCAACCCAACCAGCAGTCAGAGTATCAATAGTTAGCGACGAAGCGCGCGCAAAGTTTGCGCTTGATGGTGCCCGCCATACTTACCGGGTAGCAGTGAATCAACAAACAAATCAGTATGAAACTGCATGGCAATTGTGCCGTGCCCTCATTGATGCCGGAACCTTGACGAAGGGACGTGTTGCGCAGAAGTTGCTGTTTGTGGAGAGTGAACAACTGGCGCGCCACGCCGTACAGATTAATTCCACTGACTCGAAAGGGCATCTCTATCTTTCCATCTCCGTCGGTAAACTTGCATTGTTTGAGGGCGGTAAGCGCAAGGTTGAGTTGTCAAAAGAAGTGAAGACCGAAGCGGAACAGGCCATTGCATTGGATCCAGCGGAGGACGCTGCTTACCATGTTCTCGGAATCTGGAACCGCGAAGTGGTTGAGCTAAACTTTTTACTCAAAAAGTTTGCGGAGCTTCTCTATGGTAATTTTCCACAAGCATCGCTGGAGGCTGCGCAAGCCAACCTTCGCCGCGCTGTTGAACTGGCACCGACTGTTGTTTCCCACCGAGTTGAACTGGGCTTGACCTTGCTTGCTGCCGGTAAGCGCGTGGAAGGCCACGCGTTGCTTGAAGAAGCGTTGCGGATGCCAGAAACGTGGGTTACCGACGATTATTACAAAACCATTGCCAGAAAAAATCTTTAATCACACATGCCGGCTCAATCTCAAGTACTTAGTGTCAGCGAACTGACTCGTCGCATCAAGTCACTGCTTGAAGGGCAGTTTCCGTCTGTATGGGTAGAAGGCGAAATCTCCAATCTTGCCGTTGCGCCGTCTGGCCACGTTTATTTCACGCTCAAGGATGCCACCGCACAGTTGTCAGCCGTGCTGTTTCGCGGTGGCGCAGGCAAGGTTCCGTTTAAACTGACCGATGGCCAACAAGTTGTTGCGCTTGGCGAAGTCAGTGTCTATGAACGCCGTGGCCAATACCAACTCATCGTCAGCCAACTCCTGCCGAAGGGCCTTGGCGCGCTACAACTCGCGTTCGAACAACTCAAACAAAAACTTGCTGCTGAAGGTTTGTTTGACCAAGTCCGAAAGAAACCGCTTCCACTCTTGCCGGTACGCATCGGGCTGGTCACTTCGCCAACCGGCGCGGCCATCCGCGATTTTCTTAACATCCTTGACCGTCGGTTTTCTAACCGGCATGTCATCATCATCCCTGTTCGAGTTCAAGGCGCCGGCGCTGCCGAGGAAATTGCCGCTGCTGTTGATGAGTTCAATGTCCGCAATCTCGTGGATGTGATTATCGTCACGCGCGGTGGTGGTTCGCTCGAAGATTTGTGGGCGTTCAACGAAGAAGTCGTTGCCCGTTCCATTGCGCGGTCGCGAATTCCGACCATTTCCGCCGTTGGCCATGAAATTGATTTTACGATTGCTGATTTTGTAGCCGATCTGCGTGCACCGACGCCGAGCGCCGCCGCCGAATTGGTCGTAAAAGCGGAAGCGGAATTCCAAGCCGAACTCCGGCAATTTCAGCGACGGCTTGACAAGGATTTGCGATACCGGCTGAGTGATGCGCACCGGCGGCTAGCTGGCTCCGTGCTCCATCATCCCGCTGAGTTGGTCCGGCAATTCCAACAGCAACTCGACGATCTCACGCACCGTTTGGAGCAGGCGACGTCGGTGACGTTGATGCAGTGTCGGTCACGGCTGGCGGCGACCAAACTCATCACGCCGCATGATTTTATTCAGGTCCGGCGACAGCACCTCGAAACTCAATCAGCCCGGTTCGTCACCGGCATGGCGCATCGTCGGCAAGCCACACGGCAACACCTCACGGCGCTTACCGGTAAGCTCGATTTGCTAAGCCCAAAATCCACACTAGCTCGCGGTTACAGCATCACTAGGCTGACCGATGGTCAAGTTGTGAAAACCGTCCAAACAGCACCAGCCGGCGCAATCATCCGGACGCTGGTTGTCGACGGCGAGTTTGAATCCGTTGTTGGCCGTTCGTAAGCCGGCACCCCGGAAGTTACGGTTTGGCCGGTGCGGCCGGTTCAGATTTCAGCAATTCTTTGGAGTACCGGGCATACCGCGACGGCAACCCGGCTGGCGGATCACCCAGCCACCGGACAGCGATCACGTTGACGTTATCTTTAAATGCTTCAGGATTGAAGCGGTTGACCTCGGTGATCGAAGCTTGCTTGGCATTTTCGCCGGACTCACCGGCCTTCAAGCCGTATTGCGTGCTGAAATAAAGCTGACCATCAACCAACAAGAGCGCATCGGCACCTATCTTCATAGCCTTCTTAACAAGTAACGGCAGATGCCCTTCCTCCGGTTGTGCATAGAACGGGCTAGTGATCCGCAATTCGGCTACGACTTCGTATGGCGCCGGCGGCAGCGTCGTAAAGATCGGTAAATCATACTTGGTTGACACAATAGAACCACTGGAGATCGGCCAAGCTTGCTGTTCACCAACATAAGGACGCACCACTGCTGTCGCGCAACCAAGCGTCAAAACCAGTCCAAATAAACAGATTAGGTTTTTCATAATTGACTCCACCGAATGTCGATTCCTTACCACACTCGCCAGTCGCTTGTGAAGCATAAATTGCCGACCGGGCACGCTCTCGACAGACCGCCATAATTCTGGTAAGCAAATTTAGCTCATGAAATTGCGCCGCGAAATTCTAGCTAATGTTCGTCGCCTCGTAGTCAAGTTCGGCACCGGCCTCTTGACCGACGATCAGAACCGGCTGTCATTACCGGCCATCGAGCGCCTTGCCCGGCAGGTCGCCGCGCTCCGTGCCGACGGCCGGCAAGTCGTGCTCGTCAGTTCCGGCGCCATCGCCGCTGGCATGGGCGCGCTCGGGTTCACCAAACGGCCTACGGACTTGCCGGCGCTTCAAGCCGCCGCTGCCGTTGGCCAGGGCAAATTGATGGCCGCGTATGATGAAGCCTTCGGCAAGCTCGGTTTGCACGTTGCCCAGATTTTACTGACTCACGACGATCTGAAAAGCCGGCACCGGCACCTCGCGGCGCGCAACACGCTCGACACGTTGCTGGAGCGCGGCATCATTCCAATCATCAATGAAAATGACACCGTCGCCGTGGACGAAATCAAATTCGGCGACAATGACCGGCTCGGAGCGCTGACGGCGACGCTGATTGACGCCGACCTGCTCATCATCCTGTCGCATGTCGAAGGCTTGCTCAACCACGCCAAACAGCTTGTCCCGGTCGTTGCGGAAATCACGCCCGCCATCGAGGCGCTGGCCGGTGGCACCGACCGCGTCACGAGCGTGGGCGGGATGAAATCCAAAATTGACGCCGCGAAGATTTGCGTGCGCGCCGGCATTCCGCTGATTATTGCCGACGGTGACCGCGCTGCTGTGATTACTGATTTGGTCGCCGGCACCGATACCGGCACGATTTTTCTCCCGAAAACCGGCAAGCTCGAAAGCCGGAAACGCTGGATCGCGTTTTTCCAAAAATCCACCGGCATCATTGTGGTAGATGATGGTGCCCGCGCCGCGCTTTGTGATGCCGGTAAGAGTTTGCTTGCGAAAGGCGTCGTCCGCAAAGAAGGCAAGTTTACGGCCGGTGATGTCGTCAGCATTCACGATGCTGCCGGTAACGAGTTCGCACGCGGACTGGTGCGCGACGGCGATGTCATTGTACATCGGGATGACTTGGTGATTTTGTGAAACAACAAATGATTACATTGGCGCAGCAAAGTCGGATAGCGTCCCGCGCGCTGGCAAAGCTGGATACCGGCACAAAAAACAAACTCTTGTTGGCAATGGCGGATGGCATCCTGAGTTCCGCCGGCAAGATTCAAACGGCCAACGCCAAAGACCTAGCCGCCGGTCAGGCTGCCGGTTTGTCGCCGGCCATGCTCGACCGACTGAAGCTCGACGACAAACGCATTGCTGGTATTGCGAATGGCATCCGCGAAGTTGCCGGTTTGCCGGATCCGGTCGGAAAGACGATTAGCGAGTGGGACCGGCCCAATGGCATTCACATCCAAAAAACACGCGTGCCCATTGGTGTCATTCTCATTATTTATGAATCACGCCCGAATGTGACCGCTGACGCCGCGTGCCTCTGTTTCAAGACCGGCAACGCCGTCATTCTGCGTGGCGGCTCGGAAGCGATTCACTCAAACCTCGCACTTGCGGCGGCGATGAACGTGCCGGGCCTGCCGACACACAGCATCACCGTCGTGCCGACGACTGATCGGGCGGCGATTGATGAATTGCTCAAGCTCAACGGCTTGATCGATCTTTGCATTCCACGCGGTGGCGAAGGGCTGATCCGCGCGGTCGTCGAGAAATCGCGGATTCCGGTCATCAAACATTACAAAGGCGTTTGTCATGTGTTCGTGGATCGCGATGCCGATTTGGATATGGCGGAAAAAATCGTCCTCAATGCCAAGTGTCAGCGCCCCGGCGTTTGTAATGCTATCGAGACGCTACTTGTGGATGCGCCGTTGGCCGGCACCTTTCTGCCGCGCATTGAAAAGGCGTTGGCGGCCCGCGGCGTGGAAATTCGCCGGGATGCTGACTGGACGACCGAATACCTTGATTTGATTATTGGACTGCGCGTCGTCAACGGCGTCGGGGAAGCGATTGATCACATCACGCAATTCGGCAGCGCCCACAGCGACGCGATTGTGACCGGCAACCCGGCCACCGCCGACCGATTTCTCCGCGAAGTAGATTCAGCCAGCGTGTTTTGGAACGCCAGCACCCGGCTCGCCGACGGCGCGCAATACGGGTTCGGCGCGGAGATTGGGATCAGCACCGACAAACTCCACGCCCGTGGCCCGATGGGCTTGGAAGAACTCACTAGCTACAAGTTCGTCGTCACCGGCACCGGCCAAATCCGCGAGTAACGGAGCCGCCAGAGCGCGACGGGTCGGGATACCGCTTTCTTGACAAGCGGGGCGACATCAGTTCTCATCAGCAGAACTGCTTATGGGCGACAGACCGGTGTACTTCAACTTTGCGGTGGATGTGTTGGATGATTGGGCGCGGCGGACGCCTGCCGCTCTGGCATTGTGGTGGGTCGGCGAATGCGAAGCGCAGGAACAGAAATTCACGTTTGCCGACATTGCGACGGAATCCCGGCGTGCGGCGAATTTTTTCCGCGATTGCGGCATTCAGCCCGGCGAGCCGGTGTTGGTAATGTTGCCACGGATTCCGGAATGGTGGATCACCATGGCGGGATTGATCCGCCTAGGTGCCGTGCCGATGCCCGGGCCGACGATGCTCACCACGAACGATCTCCGCTACCGCATCGAGGCCGCCGGGGTGCGCACGCTGATCACTGATGCGGAGGGGGCGGCAAAGCTGGAGTGGTTCCGGGGCCAGCGAATTCTGGTCGGGAACGAGGCCGCGGGGTGGACTAATTTCGGCGCGGGGGTGCGCGACGCCGCGGCCGAGTTTGCCGGCGAACCGACGCGCGCCGATGCGCCGGGCATCATTTATTTTACGAGCGCCACCGCCGGGCAGCCGAAAATGGTATTGCACACGCAGGCCAGTTACGGACTCGGCCATCGCGTGACGGGCAAGTTGTGGCTCGACCTCCAGCCGACCGATCTCCATTGGTGCATCACCGACACTGGCTGGGGCAAGGCGGCGTGGTCGTGTTTGTTTGGGCCGTGGCAGGCTGGGGCGTGTGTCTTTGCGGTGGCAGGGCATGGGAAATTTGAGGCACCGACGGCGTTGCGCACATTGGCGCAATACCCGATCACCACGTGGTGTGTGCCGCCGACTGCCTTGCGACTGATTGTCCGTGAAGATTTGACGGCGTACCGGCTGCTCCGACTGCGGCATTGCACGAGCGCGGGCGAGGCGCTCAACCCGGAGGTGTTCAATATCTGGAAAAACGCCACCGGCCTGACCATTTACGAAGGCTACGGCCAGACGGAGACGGTGACGTTGATCGCCAACATCCGCTCGCACAATCGGCCGATTAGCCCCGGCTCAATCGGCCAGCCGACGCCGGGCTTTGAAGTCGCGCTGCTTGATCCGGAGTTGAACGAAGTGCCGGTGGGCGTTGAAGGCGAGATCGCCGTACGCTGCAAACCGCACCGCCCGCTCGGATTGTTTCGCGAATACTGGCGCAACCCGGAGGAGAACGAACGGCGATTTCGCGGCGACTGGTACCTGACCGGCGACCTGGCCCGGCGCGATGCGGCCGGCGATTATTGGTTTGCGGGGCGCAGCGACGACATGATTAAAAGCGCGGCATACCGGATCGGCCCGTTTGAAGTCGAGAGCGCGCTGCTCGAACACCCGGCGGTGCTGGAATCCGGCGTCGTCGGCAAGCCGGATCCGATTCGCGGTCAGATCGTGAAAGCCTACGTCGTATTACGCCGCGGTTTCGCGGCAAGTGACGCGCTGAAAGTCGAATTGCAGAACCACTGCAAACAAGTTACCGCCCCGTACAAATATCCGCGCGCGGTTGAGTTTGTCGCCGAGCTGCCGAAAACCATTAGCGGCAAGATCCGCCGCGTTGATTTGCGGGCCCAACAATGAGGCCATCGTGATCGCCCCTGAACACGTTGCCGATCGCGCCCGAGTGGTTCGCGACCAATTGCCGGACGGTGGTTTGTTTGCCGGGTTGACATGGCGGATTGCGCCGGCGGCGTTTCCGTTGCCAGCGGAATTGGTCCAGCAATTCGAGGCACTGGGGCCGCAGTTGCTCGCATTTTACCGGGCGTGCAATACGCTTTATAGGCACTCGCTCGCTGGTAAGCAGCCCAAGTGGATCGCGCAATATCTCGATGCCGGCAAACCGCAACAATTGCTCGAATTGTCACGAAGTGACCGGATCAAATCGCACATCCCGCGCGTCATCCGCCCGGATGTGATTCTGAACGATCACCATTTTTTCATCACCGAACTCGACAGCGTGCCCGGCGGCATCGGCTTGACCGGCTGGCTCGGCAAAACTTACGCCGATCTCGGCGACAACATCGTCGGCGGCGCGGCCGGGATGATGGAAGGCTTTGCCGGCATGCTCGGCGACCGAGGCGCGGTCGTGGTGTCGGAAGAGTCCGCGACGTACCGGCCCGAAATGGAATGGCTCGGCCAGCAGTGCGGCTTCCGTGCGGTTCGCCCGGAGGAAGTGGCCGGGTTGCAAAATGTGGAGACGTATTACCGATTTTTCGAGTTGTTCGACTTGGCAAACGTCCCGAATGCTTGGACAGTGCTCGCTGGCAACGTGACGCCGCCGCCGAAACCGCAGCTCGAAGAGAAGATGTGGTTTGCATTTTTGTGGATGGAACAGCTCCGCCCGTTTTGGCGCGAGCAGTTGGGCGAGCCGACATTGAAGGCGCTGCAGGCGGTGATGCCGCGAACGTGGCTGGTAGATGTGACGCCATTGCCGCCGCACGCGGTGATCCCGGAGCTTGGCATCAACAACTGGCGGGAGATGGCACAGTTTTCGCAGAAGCAGCGTGAGCTGGTGTTAAAAATTTCCGGTTTCCACGAACAGGCGTGGGGCGCGCGCAGCGTGTCCGTCGGCCACGACCTGCCGGCGGCGGAATGGAGCGCGGCAATTGAGCGGGCGCTGGCCAGCTTCCCGGATCATCCGTACATTCTCCAGCGGTTTGAAAAATCCCGACTCGTTGCGGCGGAGTTTTATGATTTCGAGGCGAACGCGCTCCGGCAATTTCAGGGCCGGGCGCGGTTATGTCCGTTTTATTTCGTGACCGGCGACACAGTGAAACTTGGCGGCGTGCTCGCGACGATTTGCCCGGCCAACAAAAAAATCCTGCATGGCATGTCGGAGGCGGTGCTGGCGCCTTGTTGCTTGCCGGCGCCGACCGCGGGTGTGTAAGCTGTGGCACTTTCAATGAACCATCTCTTGCAGCTATTTAGTTCGGAATCGTCCGGTGTGTTAAACAAAGTCGTGGCGGGCCATCCGGTGTGGCATTACCTGGTGGCTGCCGTCTGGATTTTGATTTCGTTTTTGGCCGCGCTGGTCACCGGTTGGATTCTTAAGCGGTTGACCAAACGGCTGGCCGAGCGCACCACCGCAGGTTTGGCTGACCAAGTTCACGGCATTGTGCGCGCGCCGCTGCGGCTCGCCGCGGTGCTGGTCATGCTCAACCTCGGCGTACGCGTCTGCGGGATGTCGGCCGGCGTGGTGCGGCTGGTGGATGGCGTGCTCGTGACTGCAATTGCCATCGCGGTGTTGCGCGCATTGTTACGGCTTGTGGATTTGCTACACGCGCACGCCGGCGAAAAACTTTTTCACGGTGATGCGAAGTTGGCGGCGGTGATGTTGCCGGTGTTAACCAAGACGTTGAAAGTTTTCATCGTGGTGACCGGCGGTTTGACCGCTGCGCAATATCTCGGCTTGCCGGTAACCAGCGTGATTGCCGGGCTGGGCATCGGCGGCATTGCAGTGGCGTTGGCGGCGCAAAACACGCTGGCGAATTTCTTTGGTTCATTGGTGGTTCTGGCCGACCGGCCATTTCAAATCGGGGATGTGGTGCGGATTGATCCGATTGAGGGCAAAGTCGAAACCATCGGCCTGCGCAGCACGCGGATTCGCACGGCGAACGGCGACCTTGTCACCATTCCCAACAAAAATATTGCCGACAGCGTCGTGATCAACCGCACGCCAAAAAACTGACCCGCGTATCGCCGTACACCGCATCCCGGCAACAGCGCCACTCCGCCGGCAAAGCCAGCCCGTCACGTTTGGCCGATTCCCACACCAGCAACCCGTCTGGCGCGAGCAACGTGCGTTGGCGGATTGCCGTCACGACAGGCCCAATTTCGGTTCCATACGGCGGATCGGCAAAAATTAAATCGAACGGCCCGGTCAACCGCGTCAGCTCGCGGAGCACATCGCCGCGCACGACTTGCGCTGCTGGTGCGATCTTGGCCAGATTCTTGGCCAGACAATCCAACGCCGCGCGGGCCTGCTCGACAAATACCGCCGACCGCGCGCCGCGACTAACGGCTTCCAATCCGAGCGCACCGGTGCCGGCAAACAAATCCAACACAGCCGCACCTGGCACGCGTGCGCCGAGGCTGGAAAAAATCGCCTCGCGCACCCGGTCCGAAGTCGGGCGCGTCGCGTCGCCACGTGGCACCGCGAGCGGCAAGCCTCGGGCAGTTCCGGTAATGATGCGCATGGTTGCTTTCTGTTGGGATTTAAGATAACGGAAATGATCGCTTCATGAAACGAATTCTTGTGATTTTTAATCCGGCCGCGCGACATGCCAAACGGTTGGCTAGCCGGCGTGATGGTGTGACGTTTGCGCCGACGCAAGGTCCCGGTGACGCCACGCGCATTGCGGCGGCGGCGCGCGATTACGATCTGGTCGTGGCGGCCGGCGGCGACGGCACGATCAACGAGGTCGTGAATGGCTTGTCCGGAGTCCCACTCGGAGTGCTGCCGCTCGGTACTGCAAATGTGTTTGCGAAGGAACTCGGCTTACCAGTGCGGCTCGACGCCGCGTGGCGTGTACTGGAAGCCGGTCGAACGCGGTGCATTGATTTAGGTTGTGCAGAGTTTGCCGGGCAGACTCGTCACTTTGTGCAACTGGCTGGTGTTGGTTTCGACGCGCAGGCGGTGCGGTCGGTTAATTTGAATCTGAAAAAGAAAATTGGGCCAGTAAGCTATGTCGTGGCCGGCTTGAAATTGCTGCGGACGCCCGGCGCGGCGGTGCTGGTCGGCAATGGCCGGTATTACGGCGGTAAGGTGCCGGTATTTCCGAAGGCTCGACTGGACGATGGCTTGCTGGACGTGTGTGAATTTGAGAGATTCGGCTGGTACGAATTGTGCCGGTACTTGCCGGCAATCTTAATTGGCCGCCATACCGGTTTGCGCGGCATCCGATATTACCAAACGGCGGAGTTGAATTGCCGATTGATGGCGCCGGTCGAGTTGGATGGCGAAGATGCCGGGGATGCGCCGATTAAATTCTCGGTGAAACCCGGCGCGTTGCAGGTTGTCGTGCCGGGTTGAGACAGCGCAAAAGTTCCACGCTCATTTTGATACCTCGGTAGAAATTATCTAATTCCATCTTTTCGTTTGGTGAATGCCAGTTGTCATCGCCTTGCCCCAATCCGATGACCAAGACTTCACCTCGTAGTTGCCGGCGGAAGTTTTCGAGAATGTGAATCGTACCGCCTTCGCGAGTACAGACCGGTTTACGACCAAAGGCGGTTTCCAGCGCGGCTAGTGCGGCACGGGCACCGGGACCTTCGGTGTCAGTCAGGAACGACGGTGAGTAGTGGCCTGAATCGATAGTGAGGCGGACAGATTTTGGGGCGAGCCGATGCAGATGCTTGACCACTAACCTATCGATCTGGCTGGGATTTTGGTTCGGCACGAGACGGCAGGTGATTTTGGCAGAAGCCCACGCCGGGACGATGGTTTTGCCACCGGGACCTTGGTAGCCGCCGGTGATGCCGTTGACTTCAAATGTCGGTCGTGCCCAACGGCGTTCGAGTGTGGTGTAACCGGCTTCGCCGGTTATCGTCGGCACACCAAGTTCAGCGGCATAACGCCGGTCTTTCAATGGAAGCTGGCGCCACGCGCGGCGTTCTTTGGCTGTGAGCGGGCAAACATCGTCGTAAAAACCGGGAATGCTTACGCGGCCTTTGGCGTCAACACAGCCGGCCAGCATTTGAGCCAATACCATGGCTGGATTCGCGATGCTGCCACCGAATACGCCAGAGTGCAGATCGCGATTTGGTCCGTCCACACGGACTTCGAAGGCGGCAATGCCGCGCGTGGCATAGGTCAACGTCGGCCATCCTTTCGCATGCATGCCGGAGTCGGAGATGATCACGTAATCAGCGCGCAGCCGCCGGGCGTGTTGTTTGACGAATTTGATTAACGCTTCGCTGCCGACTTCTTCTTCGCCTTCAATAAGGAAGCGGATATTCGCTGGTAACGGTTGTTTTGTCGCAAGCAGAGTTTCGACAGCTTTGACATGGGCGAAGAATTGGCCTTTGTTATCGGAAGCACCACGCGCGAAAAGTTTACCGGCGCGGATGGTTGGCTTAAATGGCGGCGTGCGCCAGAGTTCCAATGGTTCGGCCGGTTGCACGTCGTAGTGACCGTAGATAAGAACGGTCGGTTGGCCGGCAACCGGTGTTGTGTGTGCTTCAACAATCGGATGGCCGGTAGTTTTGTGAATGGTGACGGATAAGCCGAGGCGCCGGAAATGTTTTGCCAACCAATCGGCACAGGCACGGACATCGGTGCAATGAGCGGGTTGACCGGAAACGCTAGGGAAACGGATAAGCTGCTTGAGTTCCGTGAGGAACCGGGCCTGATGTTGGTGAAGGTAACGATCAATCATGCCGACATTGTCGATGTTTTTTCTTCCCGGCGCAATCGCGAATCATTAGACTGCCGGCATGCGCACGGTCTTTGGCTCGGCAGAGTGTCAGAACCTCAAGCACGCGCTTGGCCGGGAATGGCTGGAAACCAACGGCCTCGGTGGATTCGCATGTTCGACCATCATCGGTGCCAACGTGCGCCGGCACAATGGCTGGCTCGTCGTTGCGTTGATGCCACCGCTTGACCGGTACGTGTTGCTGTCGAAATTTGAGGACCGCGTCAAAGTCAACGGACAAGATTTTCATTTGTCCACCAACTTGTATCCCGGTACCGTCTTCCCGCATGGGTTTAACATCCAAACTGAATTTCGGTTGCGCCCATGGCCGACGTTTCGGTACCTGAGTCATGATTTTTCTATTGAGCGCAGCATCTGTTTGATTCACAACGAAAACACCGTTGTTGTGAGTTATCGGAATCTTGGCAGTGGTCCGGTGGAGCTAAAGGTTTGCCCGCTGCTGGCATTCCGCGAAGCCGGCGAACTCACCGCGCGCAATGCTACCGTCAATTTCGCTGTTGAGCGTGGCAACGGCGTGCTCGCAGTGCAGCCGTATCGGGAATTACCGCGTTTGTTTTTCCACACCGCGCCCAACCATGTTGAAATGAAATCTGATTGGTACCAACGCTTCTCTTATCCAGTCGAACAGGAACGTGGCGAGGAGAGCGAGGAAGATCTGTTTACGCCATTTGAGCTGACATTCAAGCTACACGCCGGCGAGACCGTACACATCGTCGTCACTACCGAGAATAAAGCCGGCATTGATGCTGCTACATTGCTGGCCGGAGAGCGGCAGCGCCGGCAACTGTTCGCGAAAGAAAAAGATGCGCACCGACAAGCCTTGCTGATTGCTGCTGACGCATTCATCGCACGACGTGACCAAACTACAGCGACTGTACTGGCCGGTTTCCCGCTGGAGACGGATTGGGGGCGTGACACGATGATCGCATTGCCGGGGTTGACGTTAACTACCGGTAAATTTGAACTGGCAAAAAAAATTCTACGCACCTTTGCCGGGTTGCGTAACCGGGGATTGATACCGAATGTTTTTCCCGAAGGTGGCGAGAAACCGGAATACAATTCAGCGGATGCGACGTTGTGGTTCGTGCTGGCAACTTGGCGATTTTGGAAAGCCAGCGGTGACGATGCCGGCGCACAAGAATTGTTACCGGCGCTGCGCGAAGTGGTCAGGAGTTACCGGGACGGTACTCGGTTTGACATTTATGCGGACAAGGACGGCTTAATTAGCGCTGGTGCGCCCGGTACGCAACTCACGTGGATGGACATCAAAGTAGCCGGCTATGTGCCGACGCCTCGGCATGGCAAACCGGTCGAAATCAACGCGCTTTGGTTTAACGTGCTGCTTATGCTGGCGGAGATGGAAGAGAAACTGGCCGGCGATATTCCGGCGGCAGTCGGTCTGCGCAAGTTTGCTGATCAAGTTGCCAACAGTTTTGTAAAAGTCTTTTGGAACGCTGATGCCGGTAACCTGTACGACGTGGTGCAGGGCAGCTTCCGCGATCCAGCCATTCGGCCAAACCAGATTTTTGCCGTCAGCTTGCCGCATGCACCACTTGATCGAGTCCAGCAGCAGGCCGTTTTTGATTGTGTGACCAAACATTTGCTGACGCCGTACGGTCTGCGGACGCTGGCGCGTGGCCATGAAAAATACTGCCCACGTTACACCGGCAACCGTTGGCAACGCGACTGTGCTTCACATCAAGGATCAATCTGGCCGTGGCTGATCGGTTCGTACTGCGATGCGTACGCGCGTGTCCACGGCACCGGCAAACCGCAGCGCAAGGCGATTGCCGGCTTAATTCAAAATTTGCTCACGCATCTCGATGAGGCCGGACTCGGTTCGGTCTCTGAAATTTTCGATGGCGACCCGCCGCACCGGCCGGTTGGTTGTTTTGCGCAAGCTTGGAGCGTGGCTGAATTATTGCGCATCTACGATGCTTATGTCCGGTAATGGGTGAAAAATTAACAGACTTGATATGAAACGCTGGATTTGCACTGTTGCGTTATGGCTGGCCGGAGTTGGGTTGATTTGGGCCGGTAATGCCGAAGATTCTTTTAAGGAAAAGAAACTCGATGATCTCTCGTCCACTGAAATGTCCGATTGGGGTGCAATGGCCTTGGGGATTCAGCATTCGAAATGGAAGCACGGCGAGACAGAACATTTCACCATTCACTTTTTTCGCAACGGCGAGAAAATTGCGCGCCGCAGCGAGGTGTTTTACACGGAGATCAAGGAGTTCTTCGGCAACCGGCCAGACTCACTTACCGGCAGAAAATCACAAGTGTTCGCCTTCAACGATGCGAACGACTGGAAACAATTTGCCGGCAAGATTAAAATGGAATGGGCTAGTGGCGTGACGCGCGGCGATGAGTTTTTCTACATTTCTGCAAGCGAGGAAGGCCGGTACGATAGCAAAGGCAAAGTTCAGGCGCACGAGATGACACACCTTATTTTTAATCGGTTTTACCGGGTGCGCCCGCCATTATGGTTGAACGAAGGTATTGCAGAATATTTTGGCCAGCGAAAAACCAGCACTCTGACTCAGTTTCGACAACAGATGGGCTTAGCTGTACCTTATCAACTGAACTGGTTATTCCACGCTGAACAATATCCTGAACAGCTTAAGCAGATTCATATGTTTTACGCCGAGGCGGCAATCGTTGTGGATTTTTTGACGCGGAACTCGGAGCGTGCGGCTAAATTACCAAAGTTTGTGGATTCGATGATCTCCACCAATGATGTCACCGCAGCATTACAGATCTACGGGTTCAAGGATTACGCAGAATTCGAGTCCGCCTACAAGAATTACCGGCGTCATTTCTGATGCGAGTTGTTGCTCTTGCGTTTAGGTTGGCAGCGCGAGCAAGGCAAACATGCGACCGGTTTGACCGCGTTCAGCGCGGTAAGAGTAATACCGGTCAAGATGACAAGCAGTGCAGCAGCGCGGATTGTCAATCTCGGCGATACCGGCGGCACGTAATTGCGTTTCGATACCGGCCCATAAATCCATTTCATAGTGACACGGGCCGATGCACGGGCCGATGACTGCGAAGCCATCACGCGGATGCAGCATTTTGACAGTCGCGCCGATGATGTTGGCCAATGTGCCTCGCTTGCCGGAATGGATCAACGCAATGGCTGGTGTGGCGCGGTCGATAATAAAGACCGGCGCGCAGTCGGCGCAGCGAATGAGCAATGGCAATCCACGCTGCCGGGTGATGAGCGCGTCCACGCCGGTAACCAGACCGGGCTGTTGGACGATGGCAACACCGGTTCCGTGAATTTGTTCTGCCATCACGAAATCGGTGAAGCCGTGGGTGTGGGCAACTTGCGCCGGGAAGTCAGCAGCCCGAGTGTCGTCTTTAGAATCGCGCATGGTGAAACCATGCACGTATCCGGTCAGTGAGGCAAAAGTTTCACGGCGCATAGTTAGCGCGTTTCAGTCAATGTCGGGCGGTCAAAAAGTGCGGCGGCACATTTGTAGCTGTTGAGGGCGTTATCGCGGGTTTGCTTGGCGAGGACAGGTTGGTGGGCTTCGAGGAAGATGCGGTTCAGTCCGGCATAGGCGCGGCAGATGTGAGTTTTGACAAGTGGACAATCGGCATTGAGTTGGGCGACGGGATGGCCGGGGGCAAAAATAAGCGCGCAACCATCGCGGTCAATTTGCCGGTAGATCTCGACGAGGTAGCGCAACGGTTCTTGGCGGCCACCATCGAGAAGTAGGGCTTCGAGTAGGGCAATGGCAGCTTCTTCATTCCGGCCGGCTGCAATCAAAGCGGAGGCGACGCTTTGATAGGAATCCGGGTTGGCCGGTGCGAGGTGGGTCATGTACTGGTAGGCTTTGAGCGCATCATCATAGTTGCCGAGGCGCATGTGCGAGAGGCCAAGGTTCCAGTAGATTTCATGGTTTCCGATGTCTGGGATTTCGTCAGGCTTACGGCCGCGGAGAAGTTCTTTGCGCCGATTGTCATCATTGAATTCATGGTCGAGGGGAACGGCGTGCAACAGGGTGTCGACGGATTTTTGGTACCACGGTAGGCTGGCGGCGGAGGCGATCAGAGTGCCGTCAGCGGCGCGTTGGGCAAGCAGGTCGCCTTTGATTCGGTAATAAGCGCCAAGGTGAAGAAAGACAATTTGGGTTTTATCTGTGACCTGTACCGCTTTTTCACCTTCTTCAATGATGCGATCTATATTTTTGTATTCGGAATCTTTTTCGTAGAGCGCGTAGGCAAGAGACTTGTGGGTTTTGAAGCTATTTGGACATGCTTCCACAGCTTGCGTCCACAAGTGGACGTCGTCTTCCCAGTCATAATTACGTTTAAATGAGCGGGCACCTAGAAGCACGACAAGCAAGGCCAATGTGCCGCGGGCGGCCACCTGAAGCCAGATGCGTTTGGCCCAACCGGAGATATCCAGTTGCGAGGCAATATTTCGCCAAGCGGCATAGACAGCAACTACGACGCACCCGGCAAAACCCAATGATGGTAGGTACAGGAATCGTTCAGCCATAATGCTGCCGATAATCTTGATGAGATTTGCGGTCGGCAGGATCGTGCCGAAAAAGAACATAATGAAGAAGAAGACAGGCCGGTTGCGCCGGTAATTGTAAATTGCCAGCACGATTAAACCAAGCAACGTCACCAGCGCCACAAGTGCCTTTATGTCTTCCCAAGAATTGAAGGCGTGCGACACGATTGGGATTTCGTTGTACGAGTAATCACACGACAAAGTCTGTGGCCATATCAGCAGCCACAAGTACTTGCCGAGGACCTTGATCGCCGTCAGCCGCGCGCTCCAAAAATCCACACCGATCAGTGGGTTGTCCACAAACGGCAGTTCGGGAGGACGCAGTTGGTCAAACACCCAAGAGCGCACGTACCAAAGGGCAAAAAATGGCGGGACTAGCGCTATGTAGCCTTTCCAAAAGAATCCCCAAAAATTCTGTAGCAGGTTGACCAACCAATTCGGATGCAACTTCTGCATCCGATAAGTAAAATCATAAAGCATCAGTACGCCGAGCACCACAACCGCGCTCTCTTTGCAGAACACACCGACCATCGTGACAAGTGTTAGCAGCAACAGCCAGAACACCGACCGCACACCGGCCGTCATCGCGCTAATTAGCAATACGCACGCCATCATACCGGCTAGACTGACTACTACCCAGCCTGTCGCTTGCAGCAGCACCGGCAATGCCTGTAGATGAAACCGGTGCAGATAACAAAAGCCCATCAACGCTGCCAGCATTGCGCTCAAACCAAACACTGCCGGCCATTTGGTTTCAGGTTCTTCGTTCACAATTGCACTTTTAGCGTACAAGACGAAGCCCAACATGACCGTCAGCGTTGCAAATAAATCAGCCCGGCCGATGATGTTTGTCACCGATTCGGTGACAACCGGATGTGTGGCAAAAATCGCCGCCGCAAACAATGCCGGCCAATTTTTCTCCATTAATATCAGCACCGCCAAATACACCAGCACGGCATTCGCCCAATGAATAAAAAAATTCACCCAATGATACCCGGTCGCGGTATCGCGGTTGTTGAAGACTGTATAGTTGACCATGTACGAAAACGTGGTCAGTGGCCGGTACAAACCACTGACCGCTTTTGGCCACCAGTAATCCTGCTGGAAGATTTGCCGGATGTTTTCGCCTTTGTTGTCGCGCAACCGGGGGTCTTCGAGAATGATGAATTTGTTGTCGAGCGCAAAACCAGTATTATGTAGCGTGTTAGCAAACGCCAGCAACACCATCGCGCCCAACACTGCCACCACTGCCCAGTGCCCGGCCATGCCGATGTCCGGCCACAGGCGCGTTTTCGGCGCCGCAACCTCCGGCACCGCAGCGCCCGGCTCAAGGCCAACATTATCAATGTTATCCATGCTCAACTAAAGTAGGCAACCTCGCGCCATTAGGCGCAGCACACAAGCAGTGTCGCAATAGCCCACCGCAAAGTCAAAAAGCTTTTTGTTGCATTTCACCTGCAATCATTAGAAAAAAGAGTGACAATGTTCAGAATGACTCAGCGTGAGCAACTGGTTGTTGCGTTTCTAGTGGGCGCGTTGGTGTTGGGTGTCACCGTTAAGCACTGGCGGGAGTTGCATTCACCGCCACAAGATGCGAATATTGTAAGACAAGGACGTTAGTAAATGCATAAACAAGATTTTGCTGAAGCCGTTGACGAAATTCGCAAAGCCGACCCGCGCTATGACCGGGATGCTTATCTGTTCGTGCGCGAAGGTTTAGATTTCACTCTGAAGTCTCTGAAAAAACATCAGCAGACCAACCCCGTCCACCGGCATGTCACCGGTCAGGAACTGCTTACCGGTCTTCGCCAGTACGCCCTTGACCAGTTCGGCCCAATGGCCAAAACCGTCCTCGATTATTGGGGCGTCCGTCGGTGCGAAGATTTCGGAGAGATCGTTTTCAACATGGTGGACAAGGGCGTCCTCGGCAAAACCGACGAGGACAGCCGCGCCGATTTTCGCAACGGCTTTGATTTCGATGAAGCGTTCGTCCACCCCTACCGGCCTGAAACCCAAATCAGGCAAGTCACACAGGCCGAACCGCTCCGTGATCAATCCCGCACCGGTAATCAGAAAAAACTAAAAAGCAGTTCAAACTAGCCGGCAAGTCATCATGCAAATACTTACCGCTGCACGTGCGTTCGTTGGCGTTATGACGTTATTTGGAACAATTACTATTGCCGCTGAATTCACCTTACCAGTTCGCAAGACTATCCTCGACAACGGTCTGACTATCCTCATCCGCGAAGACCACAGTGCGCCAGTCGTTAGTGCACAAGCTTGGTGTCGCGCCGGCAGCATCACCGAAGGCAAATACATGGGTGCCGGCATCTCGCACGTATTGGAGCACATGCTATTCAAAGGCACCACCACGCGTGCCGTCGGCGACATCCCGCATGCCGTCCAACGTGCCGGCGGCGACATGAATGCCTACACATCCTTTGAGCAAACTGTCTATCACATCGACCTGCCGGCAGAAAACTGGCAGACGGCCGTGGACATTCTGGCCGATTGCATGATGAACGCCACCATCCCGGCCGACGAATTGCTCAAGGAAAAACAAGTCATCCTCCGCGAGATGGCCATGGGCATTGACGATCCTGGCCGCCGCGCTGACCGGTTGCAATGGAACACCGCTTTTATCGCACATCCTTACCGGTACCCAGTCATTGGATACCCGGACATTTACAACCGCATCACTCGTGACGACGTCGTCGGTTATTACAAAAGTATGTACGTGCCGAACAATCTCATCTTCATCGTCGTCGGCGACGTCAATGCCACCACCGTTGAAGCACGCCTACGCGAGCTGACCAAGGATTTCAAAATGAACGCCGTCGCGCCGGCCACCATCCCAGTCGAGCCGCCGCAAGTCAGCCTTCGCGAACGCCACGAAGATGCGCCGATTCAGATCACGCATCTCGACCTCGCCTGGCACGTGCCAGCCGCGACTGATCCTGACGTGCCGGCGCTCGACGTGCTGGCAATTATCGCCGGTGAAGGTCACAGCTCGCGTCTCTACCGGGAAATCCAACAAAATCAAGGTCTCGTCCATTCCATCGGCGCCGGCAACTATACCCCCGGCTGTCCTGGTCTCTTCGGCGTTGGTGCAACGACCGATCCCGACAAGCGCGATGCCGCCACAGCTGCTATTCGTACCGAAATTCATAAATTCCAAACGCAACCGGCCACTGATGACGAATGCCGTAAAGCCATCAAACTTTCTCTGAGCGGTCATTACGAACGACTCAAAACGATGTCCGGCCAGGCCGCCGACATCGGCTCCAATGAATTGCTCGTCGGCGATCCGAATTATTCTGAAACATATCTTGCCATGCTCCGCCAAGTTACGCCCGCCGACGTCCAGCGCGTTGCCAAAAAACATCTAACCGATGAAAACCTAACCATCACCTCGCTCGACCCGACCGGCACGAACGCCAAACCAGAAGCGGCAGCCGGCACTCACGTCGGAATTGAAATTCAAAAATTCGATCTGCCGAACGGTCTACGCCTGCTCGTCCGGGAAGACCACAAATTGCCGTTTGTCGATTTCGGCGTCTTCTGCAAAGGCGGCGTGCTTGCCGAAACTGCCGGTAACAATGGCGTTACCAAACTCATGTCGCGAATGTTGCTGAAGGGCACCAAAACGCGCACCGCCGAGCAAATTGCCGATAACATCGAAAATGTCGGCGGCGCTATCAACGCGTTCTCCGGCAATAACAGTTTCGGCGTCACCGCACACGCGATGAGCGACGACCTCGACCTCATCCTCGATACCTTGGCCGATGTGATTGAGAATCCGACTTTCCCGGACGACAAGCTCGCGCGCGAACGCGACGTGCAGCTTGCCGAAATCAAATCTGAGCAGGATCAGGTCCTGCGTTCCTGCCAGCAATTGCTCCGCGAAACAATTTATACCCGGCACCCTTACCGGCTGAACATACTCGGCACGCCGGCCTCGGTCGCAAAGCTCACCCGTGCCGACCTCGCCGATTTCCAGCGCCGGTACATCGTGCCCGACAACATGGTCGTGACTGTTTTCGGTGATGTCAAAGCGGAAGTCATCCGCCAAAAAATTGCGGCGCGATTCGGCGCATTACAACCCGGCCATCCGACATTTGCAACCGGTGGTGCGGAAAAACTTGCCACGTCAGCTCGCAAGCAAATTGAGAAACCAAAAGAACAAGCCGTGCTGCTGATTGGATTCAGCACCGTTGATATTTTCAATGCTGACCGATACGCACTCGACTTGTTAAGCGAAGCGTATTCGGGTTTGGGTTCCCGTCTTTTTACCCGGCTGCGCGACGAGCTGAGCTTGTGCTACTACTGCGGCGCATTCCAACTGGCCGGCGTCGAACCGGGATTCTTCGCGTTTTACGTTGGCACGACCGCGCCGAAGGTCGAGCTGTGCGAGAAGGAAATTTTCGCCGAGTTAACGAAACTCAAGACGACCGGTCTCACCACCGACGAACTCGACCGCGCCAAGGCCGGTATCATCGGCCAGCGTAAAGTGGCGTTGCAGGACAACGGTGGCCTCGCAATGACAGCCGGGCTGGACGAATTATACGGCCTCGGTTATAAAAACTTTCAGAAAGCGGATGAAAAATACCGGGCCATCACGCCCGCCGACATCAAGCGGGTTGTCGACCGGTATTTCAGCGACAAGCCGAGTGCCATCGCCATAGTTCATCCGGCAACGAAGGGAAATTGATATGGCTGAAGTTCAAAAAGACACGATTGGGTCGCGCGAAGACATACGCCGGTTTCTGGATTTGGTCAGCTTATTTGGAACGCAAGCCCTGATGGCGCTCGGAAAATTGGCAAATCCCGCCACAAACAAAGCCGAGAAAAATCTCGATGCTGCCCGGCTGTTTATTGACCTGCTCGAAATGGTCGAACGCAAAACCGCCGGCAACCTCACGCCCGACGAAGCGAAAGTCTTGAAGGCAACGTTGACAGATTTGCGGCTGATGTTTGTCGAGGAGTCGAATGCGCCGACGGAAGCACCGAAACCTGATGCTCCGGCCGAACCGTCAGAGCCGACAGACGAATCGAAAGTAAAATTCCACAAGAAGTACGAAGCTTAGCGATTCAGGTTCCGCCGGCGTTCGGCAAACCACGATAGCCAGATCGCGATCTCAAACAGAATAACCAGCGGTAAGCCCATCACGATCATTGACATTGGATCTGGTGGTGCCAAGAAAGACGAGATGGCAAAGGCGGCGAAGATTAGAATTTTGCGACTCTTGCGCACGGTGTTGTAACTAAGAACGCCGACGCGGACGAGAATTACCAACACGAGCGGAATTTCAAAGGTCACACCGCACATCAACATAAACTGTGTGACGAAGCTGATATAGCTGTCAATTGTCCAGCGCGGTTCAATTCCAAACCAACGACTGCTCCGAATAAACGCCTGCAACGTTTGGGGTACCATCAGGTAATAACAGGTCGCCACGCCGCCGACGAAAAGCAGTGTGCCCCAAAAGAATCCCGGCCAGAGCGCCTGTTTTTCCTGCTGCCGCAGTGCCGGTAAGATGAACTGGCCGACAAAAAAAAGAATTGCCGGTGCGGCCAACAATAAACCGGCATAGAACGCGATCTTCATCGGCAAGACAAAACCATCAGAAACATTTAGGCTTTGCAGGAAGTTTTCTGGATGATCTGTGACTTGGCGTAACGGGCGCGTTAGAAAACTCAGAATTTTGTCAGCAAATCCAAGCGTGAGCAGGAAGGCAATCCCAAGGGTAAGAATGCTTTTCCACAACATGCGTCGTAGGTCTTCAAGATGTTCCCAAAACGATTTGACTTCACTTTCGTCGTCGGGTGATTGCTTCCGAAGCCAAGTCAACACGGCTGTAATGGCACGGCAGCTCAGGCCGGCTTTTGCTGGTCGTTTTTTGCGGCAGGCGGAGGCGTTTGATCAACCGGCTTGGCCTGTGCGACATCATCGTGCAGGTCGCGCTGCGCCTTCTTGAATTCCTTCATTGCCTCGCCGAGTCCGCGTGCCAATTCCGGAAGCTTCTTGCCTCCAAAAAGGAGCAAAACTAGCAGCAGTAACAATAAAATATGCGACGGGCTTTCGCCGAATGCTAGGATTGATGTCATCATAATTCTTCCATCAGCAAGTCAGCCTACAACCATTGCGCTACGCTGTCAACGTCTACACCGTTGTTACTGTCCGACTACCACAAACTCGGCACGCCGGTTCTTTGACCACGCGGTCTCGGAGTGTAATGGTTCCACCGGTCGATCCTTGCCGAAACTTGCGGTGCTTAGACGGTCGGCAGCCACTCCCAATGAGATCAACGCTTCGCGAGCAGCTTGCGCGCGCTTTTCACCGAGTGCGCGATTGTATTCAGCAGTCCCGCGTTCATCGGTGTGACCTTCAATGACGAGCTTTTTGTTGTTACCTTTCAGTGCCGCGGCGATGGCGTCGACTTTGCTGTGTTCACTTGGCTTAATTTTTGCGCTGTCGTAATCAAAATACACGGTCTGCGCCGCGAACTGTGTGCGATCTTGAGTGCCGTTCATCTCCGGCCGGTCACTGGTGATTTCAGTGCCGGGAGTGAGCGATTTGTCGCCGAGTTGTCCAGGTTGCGTGCCGTTACTGGACTGGTTTGGTGCGGGCTTTGGCCCGAAATGTTTATGCCACCAACTGCAGCCGGTCAGACTGAAACTGGCGATGAGTGTTAGTGCAACAACTTGTACTATGAATCGGCTACGCATACTTACTCCTCGAAATACGTTAATTGTTTGCATCAGTGCCACGGTCCCCATGCCGGCTCTGATGATTCCCCTTCCAACGCTGGCAATTCTAACTGCTCATTTGTCCGCACGTCAAGCAGATACAGTCGTGACCGGTAACCCCGTAATTTTGCAAAGATCAAATGATGTCCATCCGGTGCCCACGTTGGATCGGTGCAATCGCCATCAGCGGTCTTTGGCGTTACAGCCTGTGTGCCGGAATCGTACACACCAACTTGGAATCCACCACCAACTCGTGACGTCAGTGCCAACATCGGTTTCATCTCTGAACCAGCCGGTGGATGCGACCATGCCGGCTCAGTATTATACGATGGCGACACCGTCAACCGCGTCGGCTCGCCGCCAAACCGGCTGACGGAATAAATTTGTGGCGAACCGCGGTCATCACTGACGTACGCAATCGTCTGGCCATCCGGTGCCCACGTTGGCGACGACTCCGCGCCTTTCGTGTTTGTCAATCGGCGCAGTCCGCCGCCACTGGCATTCATCGTGTATAATTCCGGGTTTCCGTCCTTGCTCAACGTCAACGCGATCGTTTGCCCGTCTGGCGAATAGTCCGCGCCCGAGTTCACGCCCGGAAATCGCGCCACCACCCGTCGCTGGTTCGTCGTCAAATCCGCTTCCAACACGTCGGGGAAATCTTTCCAATAACTCGTGTATGCAATCTTCCGCCCATCCGGCGACCAGCGCGGATGTCCGCTGAGTTTTCCGTCGTGCGTGAGGACGCGGACATTGTAGCCATCGTAATCCATCACCGCCAATTCCTTCACACCGCGCTTTGGCGAATAGATGAACGCGATTTTCGTTTGCGCAATGCCTCGTTGGCCGGTTACTGCCTGCACGATGTCGTCGGCAATGGTGTGCGCTGTCGTGCGCGGGTTACCGGTAGCCTGGTAGGCGCGTGCCAACACGGAAGCTTTCGTGGCCAGTTGCGTCACGAAACATTTCACGCCAGCACCGTCCGCGCTGCCTTGCACGGAATACTCTGCCGACTCGCCGGCTGCCTTGATGTCGAACGAGCCGGACAGCCGCAAATCATTCTTCAACGCGTCTGAAACATTCGCGGCACCGGTGAAGCTGGTGACCACGATTGATTTCTTCACGAAATTCTTTGAGATGCTCACCTGCGCCTGCGCGCCGGCGGCCAATAAACTCACCGCTAACCAGAACCAATTTTTCATATTTTATCCCTCCACTTGAAAATTGACTACAATGACCGCGAATGCGCCACGCACCAATGCATCCGGTGGCGGCTCGAGCCGCGGCACTTTGTGCACCGCCGCCAATACCGAATCATCCATCAACTTGTTACCGGAACCAATCTTGACCGTCGCCTCAGCCACTGAACCGTCGCGCGCGATGCGCAACGTGATTGTCGTGATTAAACGTTTATCGAGTGCTGTGCCGGGTTGTTCCCAAGCTTCGTATAATGCGTCGTGAACATGCTGATAATATTGCCAATTCGGTGTTCCTTGGCCGATGCCACCGACCACGCCGTCCGCCGTGCCGTTCGGCGAACCAATTTTGCCGCTCTTACCGGTGCCGCCACCGGCCGCCTTGCCATCGCCGTACGGTGTGCCGGTAGCGAATGAGCCAAGCGCTTTCGCAAAGCGGTTTTTAATGTCTTCCGCGCTCGAACCCTTACCGGTACCGGTACTGGAGATGGCTTTCGCAGTATTATTGGTCGCCGATTTCTTACCGGTGCTTGCGACCGACGGTTTAGTTTCGGCAACCGGTTTCTTGGTGGTATTTTTTTTTGGAATGGCGATTTCGTTCGGATCCGCTTTAGGTAGCGCAACGGCCTTGGGTTCGGGCACCGCGCCTTCGTCGCCGGCAAGATTTTGCTCTGGTGCAACCGCTGCAGCCGGCGGCGGATTGCCGGGCGGTTCGGGCGCTTTGTAGAGACCGCGACCGGCGCCATCTCCAGCCGGCAACTCACCGAGGATGTCGGCTTCAATGATTTCGCTACTGGGCCGGGCACCGGTGACATCGGAAAGAAATTGTTCCCAGCCGATGAGGCCGGCAATCACGCCGGCGTGGATTGTCAGCGCAATGATAAAATTTCGCCGGTACCGTTTGTTGGGCGCATTCATTAACGGCCTGACTTCGGCGCGTTTTCTTCCTGCGTCATCAAGGCAATCCGCGTGATTTTGGCGGCGTGTAATTGTTTCAGGGCGTCCATGACTTTGCCGTAATTGTTGGCTTCGTCGGCCTTGACGAGGATGGTAATCGGCGGGTTGTGCCGGGCCAGTGCGGCGAGGTCAGCCTTGAGTTGTGGAATGGTTTTGCGGACGTCGTTGAGATAAATGTTGCCGGCTTTGTCGACAGCCAAGGTGCGGGTCTGCTCGCGCTTGATGGTGTCAGTTGTGCCCTTTGGCAGATTGATATTCATGCCGTACTCGACGACCGGGAAAAAAATCACGACGGCGATGAAAAGTTGCAGCAGCAAGTCCACCAACGGCATCACGTTGATCTCGCGGATCTCGTGCAAATGCCCGTAACGGCGCGTGCGACTGACAGTCCGGTTCATGGCTTAGTTCGTCGTGTAGTTGTGTTCGATGGCTGACAAAAATTCGTCGGCGAAGTTTTCCAGTTCCATCGTCTGGTGACGGATGCTTTGCGCAACCCAGTTGTAGCCGAACAGCGACGGCACCGCGACGAGCAAGCCGACGACGGTCGCTAGCAAGGCCGCCGAGATGCCGGGTGCGACCGCGCCAAGGCGAACGGTGCCGTAAATGCCCATTTGGGCGAACACGCTCATCACGCCCCACGCGCTGCCGAGCAGACCGAGGAACGGCCCACCTTGGACGGCAGTGCCCAGCCAGCTCACGTGTTGTTCGAGTTGGAGGACTTCGGTGTCAATCGCGCGGCCGAGCACGTTGCGGAGTGTGTCGAGGTTGATGACGCCGGCTTCTGCGACGGTGGTGTCAGCTGCACCGGCCAGAACGCTCTTAAGGTTTCCGGTGGCTGGTTTTGCACCATTGCCAAACCGGGACGAGACTTCCTCTGACCCCAGCCGGTAAATGTTGTAGAGTGGGCAGTCAGATATTTGGTAGCTGTTAATAAAAAGGTGCAACGGATCTCGTTCCCGGCGAAATTGCACGAGAAACGCACTACCGGTTTTGTGGGCACGACGAAACTGTTGCCATTTTGAGAGCATCAACGTCCACGTCAACGCAGAACCAATGCACAATATCACCACGATGACTTTGCCCTGCATATCGGCTTGACCAAAAGCCCAAAGCAGACTCGTCGCCATCACTAAATTCATTTTACTGCCTCCTTGTTGCGGCTGCGGGGAACAACCTGTAGGAATTTATACAACATTCCCGTGTCAGGGCAAAGTCTTTTTACGTGTATTTCTTATCACTGTGTCAAGGTTGACGGCATAAAACCGCAGCAAGTTAGCGTTCGGTCTTGCCGGTTACAGTCGCGGCACGATGCGGGACACCGCGCACGTCAATCTCATAGCGCTGGCCGCGCCACGTGATTGTGCGTTCGGATAGATAGCCCACGATGCCGAAAGCGATTGCCAGCAGTAATGCCAGCGCACCGAGTGTTACTGATACCGGGCGCTTCTTCGGATGACGCTCAGGTGTGCGATCCAAGAATGGCCAGACCAAAAGTAACGTTTGCGGAATCAGTGACACAAACAGCCCGATCGTTTTTGGAAAATATTTCAACAATTGGTAAGTCGAAAGGAAATACCATTCCGGCTTGATGCCTTCGGGTGTGACCAATGCGTCAGCTTTCTCGCCCAACTCGACTGGCCACACAATGATCAACGTCACCAGCGTTCCGATCAACGCGCAGAAAATTACGCCTTCCTTTAAAATATGGTGCGGGAAAAACGGCACTGCTTTCTGCGGATCAATTGGCCTTTCGGCGCCCACGCGTTCCATCGTCGCCAGCCCTTGCACGCGCATCAAGAACAGATGCGTGGCAATCAACGCTGTCAACGCCCACGGCAAAACCACGACATGCAACACGAAAAATCGCGCGAGTGTTTCTCCGGTAACGCCTTCGCCACCGCGGAGCAACGTCCGCAGATACGGGCCGGCAAATGGGATTGCGCCGGTAATTTCCGTACCCACTGTCGTTGCCCAGTACGAAAGTTGGTTCCACGGCAGCAAGTAGCCAGTAAAGCCAAATGTGATCGTGCAACCAAAAATGGCCACGCCCAGCACCCATGTCAGCTCGCGCGGCTTCTTGAACGCTCCCATGAAAAACGTCCGGATCATGTGGATCAGCACGCACAAAATCATCAGCGTCGCGCCCCACGCATGCAGGCCGCGGATGAACCAGCCGAAGTGCGCCTTCGTCATGATGAACCGGATACTCTCGAAGGCCGTGCTGGTCGTCGGCCGGTAATACACCATTAGCAAGATGCCGGTCACAACCTGATTGATAAACAGAAACAGCGACAAGCTTCCAAACGTGTGCCAAAACCCGGTTTCCGCCGGCAACGGCTTGTGCGTTTGCTCGTCCACGAACTGTTCCGCGACTTCAATCGGATAACGCTGGCCCAGCCAGCCGCGAATTTTCCCTGGCAGTTGCATGCTCATACAGATTTCACCATCACTTCATTATTGATCACGGCGACACTCTGTTCCGTCAGCGGCCGTGGCGGCGGACCGGCTACCGGCCGGCCGTTCAAATCAAAAAAGCCGGCATGACATGGACACGCAATTTGCCGCCGTCCGGCGTCCCAGCCGACGATGCAGCCGAGGTGCGTGCAAATCGCGGAAAAAGCTCGGAACCCTTGCGGTGTACGCACAACAATGACCGGCTTATTATCCAGCGCGATCATCTTGTGTTGCCATTCAGAGAAGTCGTCCACCTTGCCGGCAGAGACGGTTTGCGAGTTTGGGCCGCGTTTCTGCGACGGCCAGATGTAGGTGATCACCGGCGCGACAAATGCCGCGCCCCATGCCAGCAGACCGCCCAGCAGTAACCAATCCAGAAACGTGCGCCGGGAAATTTTTTCCGAATCGTTCATGGTTTCTCCAATTGCCGTCGTTTGGCCCAGAAAATCACAGCCATAATTGCCAGGAACGCCCAGACCGGCCAAAGCGCCTTGTGTTTCCACATCTCGAACCGTTCCAGATGCCGGACATCCTTCAGCACTTGTGTGACAATTTCCGCGGAGTGCTGCGCGACCGGCTGCAGTTGCGCCGGCGCCAGCGTATGCTGCAACGCTTCGAGCTGCGTGACCTGCGTCTTCGCATCCTGCAACAGCAACTGATCGTCGTCAGTCGCCAGCCCGCGAATCGTGGCGGCATGCACGGTCTCGTCGGCGTGCCGGTAACTTGTCTGCGCCTGTTTAATGAGACCGGCCACGGCGTCGCGGACTTGGAGTTGTTTTGGATCGTTCGCGTGGCAACTGACGCACGCTGTGGAAAACAATGCGACGGACGCCTTCTGGATCGCATGGTTGCCGTGGCAACTGACGCATTCGCTGAACACCCCGGCTGCAGCCGCCTCGGCGTGCGGGCTTTTGGCGAACAACTCCCGTTGCCGGACGTGGCATTTGCCGCAGACTTGGCCGACTTCGGCGGTGCCGGGCGGCGTTGCGCCATGGTTGCCGTGACAGGTAATGCAAGTCGGTGCGCTGAGGTCGCCTTTTTCAAGCAGCAGGTGCGCGTGGTAACTCGTCTTGTATTTGTCCACCACATCCGCCGGCAGCTGGTATTGTCCCATGAGCTTTGCATCGCTATGGCACCGGCCGCACGTCGCCGGGATGTTTGTCGGGAACACGCGGGCTTGTGGCGATTTGACTTTGAGAATGTTGTGCACGCCGTGGCAATCTGTGCAGACCGCAACTTTCTGGTCGTCATGCTCGAACAGTTGCTCGCCGTGTTTGCTAGTTTTGTACCGGGCCAGTTGATCGGTCGGTAAACCGTACGGATTCATTTTCCGCACGTTGCTGTGACACGACGCGCACATCTCGGCAATCGCGTGCTTGTCGGCCAACTTACCGGCGTGGCAATCGACACATTTGAGTTCGGCATGCACGCTGGCCGCGACTTCATTCGTCACGTCCGCGCGTACAAGGCCAGCCAGAAAAATCGTGCCGGCAATAGCTACATTGCGCCACCGCTGTGGCAATCGTTGCATTTCATTCCTTTCCAGGTGTCGCCGGCATCTTCGGACGGATGCTGAAACTCCAGCCCTTGTGCGCTGATTGTTTTCAGGTCGGTCGTTGCGCCTTGTGCGATGATTGTGTGACAACTCGTACAGTCAGCGGAAATCTTTTTGCCATCCGCGCTGACGTGTTGATCGTCGTGGCAGCGGAAACAGCCGGCCCATTCAAAGTGGCCGATGTTGTTCGGATAAACTTTCCAGCGGGATTTCATTTCCGGGAAGAAATTGTCTTGGTAAATCTTTTGCACCTCGGCGGTAGCGCGCGCCACGGTGCCGGTCTCCGCCGTGACATAATCTTTTTGCAACTTCATGGCAATCTGCCGGCACGCGTCATCGGTGTCAGCGTAATCCGCGGCCAGCGCCTCGACGGCGTGCTTCTTGATTGCCGGCAACTTCGGATCAATCCGCCCCAACATCATCGCCATGTCCACGGTTTCGTCGGGAGACCGGAAAATATGCGTCGGCCGGTTATGGCAATCAATGCAATCCATTCGCCGCGGCTTCGCGTCGGCAAGCTGCTCTGGCTTTAGCTTGTCATCCTTGGCTTCGTACACTTTCACATGGCCATCCCGGCTGGTCATCCGCACCCACGGAATCACTTGCCGGGCTTCATCGGTGGCGATGTATTCGGTCTTGTTCGCCACGTTCATGTGCCAGTGAATGCCGCCGACCGGTCCATGTGACGGGTCGCCACCACCGACTTTCAGCAAAAGTTGCACAGTGTACGGCGTGTTGGAGTCGTCATATTTGAAATGCGTTCGGATTCGTTCAACTGCGCCGTAAAATTTCTGCGGCCAATGGCACTGCTCGCACGTCTCCTGTGCCGGGCGGAGATTTTTCACCGGCGTAGGAATCGGCGTCGGGTATTTGTGGAATAGTGTGGCGTAGACCTGATAGCTGCCGGAAAGTTTCGAGCGCACAAACCACGTCGCGCCCGGTCCGATGTGACATTCCGTGCAAGTCACGCGCGCGTGCGGAGAATTTTGGTAGGCGGTGAATTCCGGTTTCATCACCGTATGGCACGTCTGCCCGCAGAACTGTTTTGACTCGGTGAAATGATAGCTCCGGTAACTGCTAACCGCGAGCACCAACAGCAAAATCGCCGTGAACCCGCCCACGCTGCCGAGAATTTTACGGTGGCCGGGCCGATTCAAGTCAATCACCGGCAACCAACTTGTCACGTCTTGCCGGACTTTCGCAAGTTGCCGGCGTTCGAGCAGCATTCCAACTGCGACAATCACCAAGCCCAACCCCAGAAATCCCGGCGCGATAAAATAGGTCAAGATCCCGATGTAAGGGTTTTTGAATTCGGCGAAAAAATCCATCGCCATCAGGCAGACGAGTGAAAAGAACCCACCGCCAGCCAGTATCAATCCAGCCAGACTCACCCAATTCTGAATCAACGATGGTTTTTTGTTAGACTCACTCATTAGACACAAACCAACCGAAACTACGATGACTCCTAGACACGAAGTATCAAACCATTGCCGGCTGTTGCCGTCAAGCCCGGCTATTCCGCCCGTTTCCGCGCGAACATGTGCGTCGAGTGGCCGTAAAACACCTCCGCCGCTTCCATCAGTGTCTCGCTCAATGTCGGATGCGGATGCACCGCTGCCGCCAAGTCAAACGCTGTCGCGCCCATTTCAATCACCAGCACGCCTTCGCTGATCAACTCGCCAGCGCCGTGGCCGGTAATGCCGACGCCCAGAATCCGTTCCGTCGCCGGGTCAATCACCAGCTTTGTCAGCCCATCAGTTGCGTCAAATGTCATGGCCCGGCCCGACGCGCTCCATGGGAATTTCGCCACCTGCACCGTGATTCCTTTCGCCTGCGCTTCCGCTTCGGTCAAGCCAGCCCACGCAACTTCCGGATCCGTGAACACCACCGCCGGGATGATGACATTTTGAAACGCTGCCGGCTCGCCGGTAATCACGTCCACCGCCACGCGCGCTTCCCGGCTCGCTTTGTGCGCCAGCATCAGTCCCCCGACACAATCGCCGATGGCGTAAATGTTCGCATCCGCCGTCTGCTGCTGCGCATTGACTTTGATAAAACCTTTCTCGTCGAGCGCGACCGTGGTGCTCTCCAGCCCAAGGTCGGCGCAATTTGGTGACCGACCGACGGCCACCAGCACGCGGTCGTAAAGTTCGGCGCTTTTGTCGAAGGTGACTTTGATCTGCTTACCGGCCGTGGCCATCTTTGTGACTTTCGTGTTCAACCGGATTTCATTGAAAATCTTTTCCGCATGCCGAACGACCGGTCGGGCCAAATCCGGATCCGCGCCCGCTAAAATCGCCGGCAACGCCTCGACCACCGTCACACGACTGCCGAGCCTGGCATAGACTGTACCCAATTCCATACCTATGTAGCCGCCGCCGATTACCAGCAACTCTGCCGGGATGTCTTCAACTTCCAACGCCTCCGTCGAAGTCATGACTCGCGGATTGCCGAGATCGAACGTTTTCGGCATTGCCGGCCGCGAGCCGACCGCGATGATGGCTTTGCCAAACGTAACAAACTTTTGCCCGGCCTCGGTCTCCACCCGGAGCGTGGTCGAGTTTTCAAAATGGCCGCGCCCGCGCAGCACATCGACGCCGCGGGCTTTCGCCAATGTCGCCACGCCGCCGCTGAGTTTCTCCAAAATGGAATCCTTCCAAGCCCGGAGCTTGGTCAATTCGATTGCCGGCGCGCCAAACGTAATTCCATGCGCCGGCGCTGCACCGGCCTCGCCGATGAGCTTGGTCGCGTGCAGTAACGCCTTCGATGGAATGCAGCCGCGATTCAAACACACGCCGCCGAGCCGGTCCTGTTCGACGAGGATAACTTTCTGGCCTTTGTCCGCCGCGTAAAACGCCGCCGCGTAGCCGCCCGGTCCCGCGCCCAGCACCACGATGTCAGTTTTGATTGGTTCCATGTTAAATCTGCACTTCCTTTGCATCGAAATTCTGAAACGCTGCCACCAGATCCACCACAAACCGGGCCGCGTTGCCACCGTCAATCACCCGGTGATCGTATGACACAGCCACCGGCATCAGCAATCGTGGCTCGATCTTGCCGGCAACCACTGCCGGCTTCAGCGCGCCGCGTCCAAGGCCGAGGATGGCGACTTCCGGTAAGTTTACAATCGGCGTGAACGCGCCGCTGCCGATGCCGCCTTGGTTGGAAATCGTAAAGCTGCCGCCCTGCATCTGCTCGCTAGTCAATTTCCGGTCGCGCGTCTTGCCGGCGAGGTCGTCGAGTTCTTTGGCAAGCTGGAGCATCGTTTTCTTGTCGGCATCGCGCAGCACCGGAACCATCAATCCGTGCTCGGTGTCCACCGCGATACCGATGTGACAATATTCCTTCAGCACAATTTCACCGGCCGCTTCATCGAGACTGGCGTTGAACAGCGGATGCTTCTTCAATGTTTGCACCACGGCTTTGATTGCAAACACCGTCAGCGTCAACTTTGCGCCCTGCTTCTCGTATGCCGGCGCGAATTTCTTCCGCAGCTCGTTCAAGCCGGTAATGTCCGCCTCGTCGAATTGCGTCACGCGCGGCACTGCGGCCCACGACGCGCTCATCCGCCGCGCAATCGTCTGGCGCAACTGACTAACCGGCTTCTTTAAGATTGGACCGAATTTCGCAAAGTCAGTTCGTGCGGACGCGGATGCTGGCTTTGGCGCACCGACCGACTGCAAGTTCTGGATGTACGCCCGCAAATCTTCGACCGTGATGCGCCCGCCATGACCGCTGCCGGGCACTTGCGCCAGTGGGATGCCAAGTTGTTCAGCCATCCGGCGCACTGTCGGCGCCGCGGCCGGCGGGATTCCGGCAATCGGTTGGGACACAACCGGCTTTGCCGGCGTGGCGAACGGCCGCTGGATAGCTGGCACAGGCACGGGTGCTGCGCCGGTGCTTCCGGCCAAAGTCATGAGGACCGTGCCGGCGGAAATCTTGTCGCCAATGTTGACACGGATTTGCTGGACGACACCGGCAGCCGATGCCGGAATCGTGCCGACAGCCTTGTCGGTTTCCAGTTCCAGAATCGGCTGATCCTTCTGAATCGAGTCACCGGTCTTGACCAGAATGTTGACCACCACGCCGCTGTCCGCGCCTTCGCCCAAGTTGGGAAGTCGAATTTCCATTGCGATTTGCCTTTCAGTTCACGCCTGCGTACCGGTGACACGTCTAGTCCAACTTATTGCCTCGCGCAATAAAAACTTCTGTTTTGCGCGCCGGTAATTATACTGTCCGTCATGCAACTGCTCGTCGCCACACGGAATAAACATAAACTTAAAGAAATCGCCGCTATTCTGGAGGAGTTAAAGCTCGACCTGCGCTCCGCCGCAGACATTCCCGGCTTGGCCGATATTGTCGAGGATGCTGCGACTGTCCGTGACAACGCGATTAAGAAGGCGGTCGAGACCGCGAAGTTCGCCAAAATGCTCGCCATCGCCGACGATACCGGCTTGGAAGTGGACGCACTCAACGGCGAGCCTGGCGTCCGGTCTGCCCGGTATGCCGGCGACGACGCCAGCTATTTTGAGAACAACAAAAAACTCCTAGCCAATTTACAAGACGTCCCAGCGGAGAAGCGCACCGCCAGGTTCCGGTGTGTCATCGCCATTGCCGACGAAAAAGGCTTGGTGGAATGCGTCGAGGGCATCTGCAACGGCGCAATCATTGCCGATGAAAAAGGCGGTGGCGGATTCGGCTACGACCCGTTGTTCATCGCCGACGGCCAAGTGAAGACCTTTGCCGAGATTTCGCCCGACGTGAAAAACCGGATCAGCCATCGCGGTAAAGCGCTGCAAAAAGCATGGGCGGTTTTGAGCCGGTATTTGCGCGAGAACGCCAGCTAATGGCAAATGCTCAATTTTGAGACGCGCGATTTGTCGTTGCGCCTTCAGCGCCGCGTTGGAAAATAGGCTGTATTGTCATAGTTCAACGCAGCTTCGTCGTGGCACGCTTTGAAGTTGGCGGCAATAGCACGTAATTGTTCAGATGAGAGTTTGCCTGAAATTCCGGTGCCGCTGCTCACGGCCATTAAGTAAATCTGCGCGGCCTTTTCTGCCATATCGATTAAACCAAACGCCTCATCCAAGTTCCGTCCTGTCCCAAAAATGCCATGGTATTGCCACAACGCCATGGGCCGCTTCTGTAGCGCTTTGGCCGTTGCCGCAGCGATTCCATCAAAACCTGCCACCATCCACGGAATAAATTCGATTCCCGATGGGAATCCAACAATGCATTCGGCATGGCATTGCCAGAGCAGTTTCGTCAAACCTAGTGTGTTCAAATCCAGTGCATACGATAGGGCAATCAGATGTGGGGCATGGGTGTGGATGACCGCGCGTTTCACATCTTTTGAAACGATCTTGATAACAGCATGCGATCGAAGATGGGCCTTGAGTTCGGATGTCAGACGACCATCAGCTGCAAACCCCCAGAGCATTCTGTATTTGCTGCCCAATTTGTCCATTTCGATCACACCAATATTCTTTTCCGGGAAGATATTTTCCTGTACCAGTGACGAGGAACTTTTCATGAGCGAGGTCCGGCAATGCTATGCCGAGTTCGATCCAGTCGGACGGTGAAAATTCGATTGCTTCTCCAATCGTTTCAGGTTTCAACCGTAGACTGATGTTCCCGCCATTTGCCTCCGCCCACCCTTTTGCCACATGTCATTACTTGTCTTGATTATTTCTTGGATGAAAACCGGCACATGTGACATTGTTAAATCTCTTTTTTATGTTCTGCAGTTGGTCTTTGGCAAAGTAAGTAACGAAAACGCAGCACTGCTTGACCTCAATTTAGCGGTGATAGTGCAATTCCATCGTCACCACGTCAATGTGAAATCAGTCACCAACCAGCGCAGTTTTGCTGGAGTTGATTTTCGGCAGCAGTTGCGGCATTCTGTCGAGCCAGTGAAAGCTTTTATTTTAGCCGCCGGACTAGGCACGCGTTTGCGCGCGCTCGGATTGGATGTGCCAAAGGTGATGGTGCCGATCGGTGGGCAGCCGCTGCTGCAACATCATTTTGAATGGTTTTGCCGGCAAGGCGTGACGGAATTCATCCTGAACCTACATTATTTGCCGGAGAAAATCACCGACTTTTTCGGCGATGGCCGGCGGTTTGGCGTGAAAATCACTTATTCGCACGAAACCGAACTCCTCGGCACAGCCGGTGGGGTGAAGAAAATGGAAGCCGAACTGCGCACCGGCACGTTTCTGGTGTTCTACGGCGACAACTTGGTACGCCTGGAACTCGAGCCGTTTCTCGATTTTCACCGGCAACGCCGCGCGGCTGCGACGGTTGCGCTGTTCGAGTCGGCGGAGCCGTGGACCGGCGGTGTACTCGACACCGATTCGACCGGCCGGGTGTTGCGGTTCCGAGAAAAACCTGACCGAAAAGAGATTTCGACAAACCTGATTAATTCGGGTATTTACTTATTGGAACCGGCAGTGTTGGACGCGATTCCGGCCGGGCAGTTTTATGATTTCGGCAAAGATGTTTTTCCGAAGCTTCTGGCTGCCGGGACGCCGTTGTACGCGATGAAACCACAAGCTTACATTCACGATATTGGCACGCCGGAGCGGTTGGCGCAGGCGCAGCGGGATTTTGAAAATGGATTGGTTTTGAAATGATCATCACCCAGACACCCTTGCGGATTTCATTTGCCGGTGGCGGCACAGATTTTTACGAATTTTTCGAAGCCCACGGCGGCGCGGTCGTCAGCTCGGCGATTGACAAGTTCCTGTACTGCATCGTCAAGGAGCGCTTCGACGACAAGATTTACGTCAACTGGTCAAAGAAAGAGATCGTGGACTCGGTGGATGAGGTCGAACACGATCTCGTCCGCGAAGCCATGCGCAAGGTTGGCGTCACGAAGGGCATCGAGATTTCGTTTCTCTCGGATATTCCATCGGAAGGTTCCGGTCTCGGCTCGTCCAGCAGTGTTACTGTCGGCGTGCTTCACGCGCTGTACTGTTTCATCGGCGAAACGCCCACTGCCGAGCAACTCGCCCGGGAAGCCTGCGAAATCGAAATTGGCAAACTGGGCAAACCCATCGGCGTCCAAGACCAATACATTGCCGCGTATGGCGGGTTGCGGTGCTTTGAGTTTGGACCCGGGCGCAATGTCAAAACTTCGTCAGTGAAAATTTCCCGGGCCTGCCTGGAAGATCTCGACAACATGCTGATGCTCTTCTTCACCGGCAAGACCCGCAAGGCCGATAACATTCTGTCGCAGCAGCGCGCCAATATTACTGGTCGGCTCGAGACGCTCCGTGAAATGACCAGACAGGCCCACGAGGTTCGGCAACTTCTTGAAGGCGGCTCCATTGGCGCATTCGGTCCGCTGTTGCATCGCGGCTGGGAAGCGAAACGACGGCTGGCGGCGGGCGTCAGCAGCAGCGAGTTGGATGAACAGTACCAACGCGCAATGGCCGCCGGCGCGCTTGGCGGCAAAATTTCCGGCGCCGGTGGTGGCGGCTTTTTCCTCTTGTGCGTGCCGAGCGAAAGCCGGGCGGCTGTCCGACACGCTTTGACGGAGTTGCGTGAAATGCCATTTCATCTTGAACGCGGTGGCTCGCGCGTGGTTCTCAACATGCAGAGGTACTAATATGCAAACAGCCAGCCAATTCGCCAAAGATTACCTGACCGGTCTGAAAGTCGTCCTGGACCGGTTGCCGCTCGATGTCCTCGAAAAGCTCTTTACCGTGATCGAGGAAGCGCACGCCGCCGGTAAGCAGATTTTTGTCGTCGGCAACGGCGGCAGCGCTGCCACCGCGTCGCACATGATGAACGACCTTAACAAAGGTACGCTGGGGCACAAAGGCGATGCGTCGTGGAAACGATTCAAAGTCATCGCGCTCACCGACAACGTTTCGTTGATGACGGCGTGGGCCAATGACACTGACTATAATACCGTCTTCAGCGAACCATTGAAAAACCTTGCCAACCGCGGCGACGTGCTCATTGCCATTTCTGCCTCCGGCAACTCGCCGAACATCATTGCAGCGGTCGAAGCCGCCAAAAAACTTGGTGTAAAAGTGCTCGGACTCGGCGGCTTTACCGGCGGTAAACTCGCGCAACTGGCCGATGTCTGCGTGGTCGTGCCGTCGAACGACTACGGTCCGGTAGAGGATGTGCATATGATTATTGACCACATTCTCGTGGGCTACCTTTACGAAAAACTGCGGCAACTCCACGCCAAATGAGCAAGGAACTCGTTCTCATTACCGGCGGCGGTGGTTTCATTGGCTCGCATACGGCAGCCGAATTGCTGCAAGCTGGTTACCGGGTGCGATTGCTCGACAATCTCACGCCGCCCGTGCACACCGGCGACGGGACCTGGCCGGACTGGGTGCCGGCGGACACCGAGCGCTTCGTGGGCGACGTGCGCAACCGGGACGACTGGGCGAAGGCCTTGCGTGGTGTTGAGCGCGTCATTCACCTGGCGGCTTATCAGGATTTGTTGCCAAACTTCTCGCATTTTTTTCATGTCAACAGCGTCGGCACGGCGTTGCTCTATGAGTTGATCGTCGAGCAGAAATTGCCGGTGAAGAAAGTTGTCGTCGCCAGCTCGCAATTTGTCTATGGCGAAGGCCGGTATCGGTGCGCGCAAGATGGTGAAGTGTTTCCGGTCAATCGCGAGCCGGCCCAGCTTACCAAACGCCAATGGGACCCGGTCTGTCCGAAATGCGGTGGCGCGATCACGCCATTGCCGCTGTTGGAAACGCACGCCAACCCGCGCAACCAGTATTCCATTGCCAAATATTCGCAGGAGTTGATGGCGGTTGCGCTCGGCAAGAACTATGGCATTCCGAGTGTCGCGCTCCGGTATTCCATTGTCCAGGGCCCGCACCAATCGTTTCGCAACGCCTACTCGGGCGTGCTGCGCGTTTTCACTTTGCAAATGCTGGCTGGCCGGCAACCGAGCATCTTCGAAGATGGCCGGCAACTGCGCGATTATGTCAACGTCGGCGACGTGGCGCGGGCCAACCGGCTGGCGCTTGAGAGTGATGCGGCGAATTACGAGGTTTTCAATGTTGGTGGCGGCCAAGGCTATACCGTTCTGGAGTTTGCCCAGGTGGTGGCGGAGGCGACCGGCAACCGATTGCCATTGCTGCCGGGGGGCGAATACCGGGTCGGCGACACCCGTCACAGTATTTCCGATATTGCGAAACTGCAAAACCTCGGCTGGCAGCCGACGAAGACACCGCGTGACAGCGTTCGTGACTACGTGGAGTGGATTCGCCGGCAAAAACTCGACAAGGATTATGCCGCCGAGGCGCTGGCCAAGATGCGTGAGATGGGCGCATTGCGAAAGGCGACGTGAGCGAGTTGGATTTGTCGGTCGTCATTCCGGCCTACAATGAGGAAGAACGCCTCAAGCGGCACGTGCCGGGCATTGTGGCATATCTCCAGTCGAAAAACCGACAATTCGAAATTATCATCGTCAATGATGGTAGTCGCGACGGCACGGTCGCAATCACGCAGGTCTTGGCAATAACGTATCCGATGATTCGCTTGATTGATCTGCAGCCGAATCGCGGCAAGGGCGGGGCGGTGCGCGCCGGGATGATCGAAGGGCGCGGCCGGTATGTCCTGTTTACCGATGCTGACCAGAGTACGCCGATCAGCGAAGTGGAGAAACTGCTCGCAAGGCTGGAAGGCGACGGCTACGACGTGGCGATCGGCTCACGCGCCGCGGCCGGCGCGGATGTTGAGCAGGCGCAAGTGTGGTACCGGGCCATGGCCGGCAAGCTGTTTGGCGTGGCGACGCGGCTGTTGTGTGTGCGCGGGTTGCGGGACACACAGTGCGGCTTCAAATGCCTCAAGCGCGAGGTCGTGCAAAAAGTGTTTCCGCAACTGACGACGAACAGTGTCTTGCTTGACATCGAGATGCTGCTGGTTGCCACGCGCGAAGGCTACCGGATTGCGGAAGTGCCGGTGCACTGGGTCCATGATCCCGATACGCGCATCCCGTATAATTTCCGACGCGCACTGAAGATTTGGGGCGAACTGTTCCGCATTTGGCACGTCCAGCAGGTAGGCTGGCCGTTGAAAGTTAGGCGATAATGGAGTTGCAGTTTCTACAGTGGATTGGAATACTCACTATCCTATGAATTCTGAAAAATGCGATTTTTGTAAAAACACTGCCGCGCAGACCAAATATGATCTTGGCGCGCATCGGATTATTAAGTGTCAAGGCTGCGGCTTGATGCGGTTGTCACCGATGCCGACACTCAATGACACAAAGCAGGTTTATGCCGACATCAGTTACTTTCAAAATCCCGGTTTCTATGAGGTGGCAAAGGGAAATCTATACGGCTACGTGGATTATATTGCAGAGCGGATGAACAAGCTGCGTGGTTATCGGCCGATCGCTGAGTTTTTATACAAGCGGCATGGGAGCCAAGTGGCGGGGCAGCCACGAATATTGGATGTGGGGTGTGGGTTGGGATACTTTCTTGATGTTGCCCAGGACGTGGGGTTTGGTGTCACTGGTGTCGAGTTCAATCCAGGTGCCATTCGACAGATGAAAGAAAAATATGTGTTTCCGGTGTATGAGGGCAGCCTTCACAGTATTCCTGCCAGTGCCGGGCAGTTTGACGTGATCACGATGTTTGATGTAATCGAGCATTTGCATGACCCGTTTGGTGACATGAAAAAGATGTTTGAATTGCTTCAGCCTGGTGGCGGCGTGGCGATAACAACAATGGATTCTGAAAGTTTTTCGTCCCGTCTGCTTGGGACACGGCTTGAGGATTTCCGGCGCATCCGTGAACACTTGTATTTTTTCAGTCGTGAGTCGCTGACGAAGGTGCTCGAGAGTGCTGGCTTTCGGGTCTACGCCATCAAGTCGTACGGACATACCTTTGAATTGGGGTTTTTGTTGGAACGAATGCAGATCATTAACCGGCCGATTTTTGGTGCGGCGCGCTGGCTGGTGGAGCGGCTCGGAATGGCGCGGTGGCGCGTGTCGATAAACCCACACACAAAGATGATTGTTTATGCCCAAAAACCCATCGCTGCTCCGCGCTGAACCTACAACAGCCGCGCCGGTTCGCGGTGGTTTTGTTTTTGCACCACAGCACGGTTGGCTGTTGCTTATTTTAGCTGTCGCGGCGTATCTGCGCGCCGGTCAGCTGGGTCTGCTCGAATTCAAAGCTGACGAGGCGAATGCCGCGATTCTTGCAGTGAAGATGGCGCATTTTGAATCGTTTCCGCAGATCGGCCTGACCTACAGTGTTGGTGTCAAGCAGGCGCCGTTGTTCATTTATTTACTCGCACCATTTTTCGCGATTAGCCGTGCCCCGGCTTTCTTCACATTTGCATACGGACTGATCAGTACCGGCGCAGTGTGGCTATGTTACTGGATTGGGCGGAGGTATTTCAATGTCAAGATCGGGTTGATGGCCGCCGCGATGTTTGCAGTGTCGCCGTGGGCGGTGGTGTTTTCACGAAAAATCTGGCCGCAGGATTTCCTGCCGGTGATTTGCACCGTGTTGCTATGGTTGTGGTGTCAACTGTTGATCGACGGTAAAACGAAACAAATTTTCTGGATTGTGGTATTGAGTCTCGCCGCGTGGCAGATTCATTTGACAGCCAGTAATCTCCTCGCGTTGATTGGCGTGCTGTGGCTGGTGTGCCGGTTTCCGTTGGACTGGAAGCGCATTGGCTTGGGAATCGGCATTAATGTGTTGCTGTTGCTGCCGTACGTGCATTACCAGATGCAGCATGATTGGGAGGATTTTCACAAAGCCGCTACTGTCGTTACGACGGCAAACCAATCGGAAGTCTACACGATTGAAGGGATCCATCCGCAGTGGGGGTTCCCATTGGCAAGTCGTGATCAAGCGGGGCACTTGCTCAATATAGTCAGCGGCGGCGGCATCGAAGATATCTTGGGATTGTCGACACAGGCTTTTCTGGCGGATGACGGGCTGATTCGAATGGTTATCAAACTTGTGAAGCTGATATTCATCGTGGCCGTTGTCGGTGCCGGTGTCATCGTCGTGCGGAAAAGCCAGGCCAGTGCGCGTCCACCATGGATTGATTTAGGACAGGAACCGCGGCTAGCGATACTCTGGCTGTGGGTCATCATGCCGGTTTTGTTCTTTGGTGTCAGCGGTCTGCGGACGTATTTGTCGTATTTTGCCCTAGTGATGCCGGTGGCCTTTTTGTTGATCGCCTGGGCGATCGATGCTGGACAGCGGACGGTATCGTGGCGCATTGCCAAACCGGTCTTGTGGTTGCTGTTTTGGCTGATTGTGGTTGGTGAGTTGACATACACTTACCGGCTCTACGATTTTCTCGACCGGCAAGGTGGTGCGTGGGGGACGTACGGTGTTGTGTACCGTCACAAAGTGGATTTGTGCAATCGGATTGCTGAAACTGCAAACACACCAAGCCCGGTGATGAGTCGCGACTGGCCTCCGAAGACGCCAGTCGAAAATGACATCCAATACATGGTCGCAAACCGTCTTGAACATAAAATATTTTCACGAACCACCGCTCCCCAAACCGGATTCGTCGTGGTCGACATGCGTTTCCGCCCTCCGAACGAACCGGAGCCGTCGCTAGGTGTGACGCCGCTTGTGTTTGGACCTTTACGGCTGTACGAAATTCCATTGAACTCGTTACGGTCGCAGTGAAACTTCCGTTCGAAACATCGCGCGAACGTGGCATCGCCCTAGGCTTGATAATCGTCTGGGCGTTGCTGTTCCTGCCTAATTTGAGGACGAGTCCGAATTGGTATGGCGATGAAGGCGAGTGGATGGAGAAATCCTGGACAATCATCCACGGCACGCCGCGCGTCGGCCCGGTGAAGATGGATTTCGTTTATCCGTATCCCTATCCGCCGGTGTACATGGTTGTGAACGGCGCGTTGCTGCGTCTGTTCGGGTATGACCTCGGTGTGAGTCGCGCGTTGGGCGCGGTGACGGGGTTGGCGGCGGCCTGTATTTTGTTTTGGATTGGTAGCCGGTTGCGGGACCGGGCATTTGGGTTCTTGTGCGCCGCCGGTTTTCTGGTTTATTCGGAGGCGGTGATCAATTACCGATGGGTGCGCGGTCATCCATTTGGCGGAACACTGGCATTGGCGGCGGTGGGATTCCTTGTCCGTTATGTGCAGGAGAAACGTTTCCGGGATGCAGTATGGGCCGGGGTTTTCTGCGCGTTGGCCACGGGTTCGCATTACTTCAATTATCCGCTAATTGGCGCAGTTGTGCTAACGGTCGCAGTGGTGAATTGGCGGGAATGGAAAACACCGCGCGCCTGGGGACATCTGGTGGCGGCCGGAGTTGCGGCATGTGCGTTTGCCGGGTTGCTGGTCGTGACGTATACCTGTGTTTACAGTTGGGGGCAATTGATGGACCACGTGCACTTGCTGACGTCCGTGGCGGACAGCGAGGTCCGGCCGACGTTGGGTGGCGAAGTGGCGCGGTTTGTGGAAAACATTGTCACGTTTGGTTTTCAGACACCGGCGCGGATCGTGCCGGGCCAGGGCGTGGTGGGATACGATTGGTGGCTGCGAATTGCGCTGGTCGGGTTTGTGTTCTTGCCGGTAACGAAGAACAAGTGGTTGCGGGTGTGGCTGCCGGTCTGGTTGCTCATCCTGATGTATGCGGTGTTTAAGAAGCTCAACAACGTGCCGCTCTTTTTCTATCCGGCCACGACGTTTCTGGCATTGCTGGCGGTCGGTTTTGCGGGAACGTTGACCTGGCTTGGCGAAGGCGTGCGGCGGCTCGGCGTGCCCGGCGGTCGCAATTTGCCGGGCGTGGCAGTGTGCGTGGTGTTTGGTATGCTGACATTACCGGGGGCGCTGTCGCATTTCGACACCAAGATTGATTACTGGACGCAACGCTCATACACGGACGCGGAAGCCGCGATGCGGTATGTCAACGAGCGGACGACCACGAACGATGTGGTGATTGTGCCGAAGCAGATTTACTGGCTGGTGAAGACCCCCAAGAAAAGCATGCTGACGTATTGTGCCCGGTATAACGGTGTGGACAATGACATGCCGGTTCCGACGCATATTCCGCAGGAATTGTACTGGTTTGATTGCCGGTTGGAACAGGCGAAATATGTTGTCATGGAGTATGGCGTGCAGTCAGTAGTTTTGCCTGATGGGCGCAGCGGACAGTTGCCGGTGGGGATTGACGCGGTATATACTATTCCGGTGCTGCGGGGTGTGAAAGAAATCGTCCAACAAATGCAAAAGGAAAACTGGCCGCTGGTGTTTCACCAGGGGGCCTATCTGGTGTTGGCCAATCCCAATCTTGTTAAAGTGACGCAATGAACAAAACCCTGGTCATTATTCCGACATATAACGAGCAAGAGAACATTCATGGCATCGTGCCGGCTGTATTGGGGCAGGATGCTGCGGTGGAGCTGTTGGTGGTGGACGACGGCTCGCCGGATGGCACCGGTGATATTGTCGCGGAAATGGGCAAGACAAATCCACGCGTGCATCTGTTGCGCCGGGCCGGCAAGCAAGGACTGGGGACGGCGTACATTGCCGGGTTCAAATGGGGCTTGGAGCACGGGTTTGATTATTTGATGGAAATGGATGCAGATTTTTCTCACGACCCAAAGGAGATTCCAAATTTCCTCAAGGCCATCGAATCCGCGGACTTGGTGCTGGGTTCACGGTATACGGACGGGATCCGGGTGATGAACTGGCCGATGTCACGTTTGATGTTGAGCAAGGGTGCGTCATGGTATGTGCGACTGATCACCGGGTTGCCGGTGATGGATCCGACTGGTGGGTTCAAATGTTTCCGACGCGCGGTGCTCACCGCGCTCGACCTCGACAAAGTGCGGAGCAACGGCTACGCGTTTCAAATTGAGATGTCCTATAATACTTGGTTAAAAGGCTTCCGAGTGGCTGAAATCCCGATTACTTTTGTGGATCGCTATGCCGGCCATTCGAAGATGTCAGGCCACATAGTGCGCGAAGCGCTCTGGATGGTCTGGGCAATGGCGGCGCACCACTGTTTCCGGCGCCGGCCGTGTGCCAAGTCGTGATTGGCCATGCAGCCTGATGTGCCCACCAAACCTGTGGAGAAACGGCAGCGATTTTATGCGCGCCGGGACTTGCTGGCAGCGGCGCTAACTGGCGCGGCGGCGTTGACCGGTTACCTCTGTTCGCTTGCGCCGAGTGTAACGCTCGACGATGCCGGCATATTAACGGCCGCGGCGTTTCAACTCGGTGGCCCACATGCGCCTGGCTATTCGGTGTGGACCATTAGCGCGTGGTTGTGGTGGCACCTCATTCCATTCGGAAACATCGCGTGGCGGCTTAATCTATTTTCGGCGTTGACCAGCGCGGCGGCAAGCGGGCTGGCGGCGTTATTGATTTCTAAAAGCGGTCGCACGATGGGCGTGCGCGCCGGTTTTTTTCAGGTCGGTCCAAGCCGGGCAGTGATGGAATGGCTGGTACTCGCGTGTGCGTGCAGTGCGGGGTTGATGTTGGCATTTAGTCCGGCGTTGTGGAGCCGGGCAGTGGTGACGGCAACGACCGGTATAAACGCGCTGATGTTGATGGCGATGTTGGTAGTGCTGTACCGGTGGGGTTTTCAACCGGATCAACGCCGGTGGCTTTGGCTGGCGGCATTGCTCTGGGCGCTGGATGTAACGAGCGACCCTACGCTGGTGTGTCTGGCTGTGGCGGTGCCGGCATTTGTCTGGTTAATAGACCGGCAATTAGGCCGGGGACCACTCATGGTGGCGCTGGCCGGGTTGGTGGCCGGAATTGGTTTTTGGATTTTCCAGACGGGCAGTGTGGTTCATGCAGACGTGCGTTCAATGGTGGTGCTGCTGACGATTGCCGCTAGCGCTGGGTGCTGGCTGTGGATGCTCTTGAAGCCGAATGCAAATGGGTTGGGCAAGTGGGTGCAAATAGTGGCGGTCGCACTGGTCATCATCTTCGGTCTGGCGCTATATGGTTTTCTGTCATATCTCCAATCTCAGTTCAACATCGTCTTCGCGTTGTTGGCATTACCGGCAGTGTTTTTTTTCCTCGATTTGGCGGAGCGCGACCGGGCGTGGCTGCAGTTTTTACTGTTGGCGTTTCTGTGCCTCGGTCTTGGCTATCTATTTCTAGCCAACCCGGCAATTGACCAACCGCGCTCTCTCGCGACGCGGCTTTGTTTCTTGCCAGGCAGTTGCCTATATGTATTTTGGATCGGCTACGGAATGTTATTGTTGCTGGGTCATTTTTTTACGGCGCGGCCTCAGTTTCAGTTGGCAGTCTTCCCAGTCGCGGCAATTGTGGCATTCTTGCCGGCGGTCGCGCTTTGGCGCAACGGCACTACCATCGAACAATTCGCGCACGATTTCGGTTACCGGTTCGGTTATTTGATGTTTGAACCCGGCGGCGATTATCAGGCAATGAATCGCGATGCCGTGTTGTTCGGCGGCACAACAGCCGGTCAAGGTGTGGCTGGGTACATGATTTTTGTTGAAAGCTTTGCCCCGGCCCACGCGAAGTCGCACGATGATAAATGCCAAGCCAGCGACAAGTTTGATCGCCGGGATGTTTACCTGCTGGCGCAGAATTCGCTGACGGACGAGATTGACTTGCGTAACCTCCGCGCCAGATATGGTACGGTCGGCCACGCTGATATTTACCCTTCCGAGCCGCTTTGGTTGCCGGCAGAGACGGACATACAACAAGCCTACCGCCGGTATCTTATTGATTTCAAAAATCGCGCGCCGTTACCTGGTGAAAGCGTCACTGTGGACAAGGCCGGCCACGTTAGCGTCCAAGGCGTGGCCGGTATGTTAGCCGTCAACGGACTCATTGCCCGCGACATTTTTGAGCACAACAAAGACCGGCATCCTTGTTATGTTGAGGGTAATTATGTGTTTTCGTGGATGTATCCGTACCTAGAACCACATGGTTTGATTTTCAAACTCAATCCTGAACCGCTGCCGACGCTCGTGGACGCCACCGTTGCGCGCGACCGGACCTACTGGGAGACCTTGAGTGATGATTTGCTGAACGACCCCAAATTTCGCCACGACGCCACCGCGCAAAAAGTTTTTTGCCAACTCCGCACGGCCCAAGCCAACCTCTACGCTTACCGGCAAATGTGGCCTGAAGCCGAGACGGCATTTCAACAAGCCCTCCAACTTTGTCCCGACAATCCCGACGTAAATTACCGGTTCGCCCAGTGTTATGTTGACCAGCAGCGTTGCAACGACGCGCTCGAACTTCTTGAAACTTACCGGCAACACGAGCCGCGCAATCCCACCCTCCAGCAAGCTATCGCTCAAGTTCGCCAACGCCGCGCCGACCTCGATCTCCTCAACGATCTCGAACGCCAGCACGCACTTTATCCCGATAAGCTTGATGTCGCTCTGTCGCTCGCCCGCGCCTATGCTGCCGGTAAAAACTTCGACCGCCTCGACGCACTCATCAAAGAATTACTGACATTGCCAGAGTTACCGGAACGCGAGTTTTTCACTCTGATTGATATCAACGCCCGGCTCAGGCGGACAGACCGGACGTTGGTGTTGCTTGGGCAATTCACCCGGCGCTATCCGCAAAATTCGCTCGGTTGGTTTAACATCGCGCTCATTCATGGCGCGCGAGGTAACTGTGCTGAAGCTTTGCCGGCGTTAGAACATGCGCTGGCGCTCGATGCGCGATTGGCCACCGCCGCGCAACAAGACCGGCGTTTAGACAATTGCCGGAGCTTTCTCCAGAACCTGCGCGTGACTGGCCCGCCAAGCTCCAACACACCGGTTACGACGGTACCAATTGCTCCGTAAGTTTAATCGCCCAGCGGCAATTCCAGCTTGATGCCAACAAATGGCTTTTCACCGATCTTTAGGCGAATGTCCGATTTCAACCGGATCTTACAGAGCGTGTCGGTCAAAAAATTACCGGTTGCCACGTGCGACCGTGGAGCCAAGCCGATATCGCTCAGACCGTAATCAAACCGCAAGTGATCGTTGACCATCGCAATAAAATCCTGCAACACGAGTGACGTCCGGTCGAGCTGGTACTTCGCGTTTTGTAACGAGCCTTTTACCAGCGACTGACTGGGCTGCTGGATACCAAACTCTGCCTCAAACTTTTCCCAGCGGTCAGCCGCTGGCAGTTCAGCTACGGCATCGGTGGTCGTTACCATTATCGGACGCTCATTAGTACTGGTCAGAACCGATGCCGGTACCTGTTCAACAAGCAACTCACTTGCCCAACCGGTAGCAATTCCGACTTCCGCCATCAATAATATGACCGCCTTCATCCTACTAAAAATATACATCTCCGAACTCAAGTGTAAAGTCGCCGGCTGAAAACCCCTTGAAATTTGGCATAATCCGTGCTTGTTACCTATATCGGTTATGAAGGTGCCCAAGCGCAAATCTGATACTGAACGCGCCAACGTGCTGAGCGAACTCCAGCGCGCCATCGTTGCCGGCGCGACGTGGCGCTACGAGCAGTTGATCGCGTTGGCCGGCACGGCTGGGGCGACCGATGAGGAAATTGATCTTGCCGCCACGGCCGCGGTCCGGGATTTATTGTCCGGTGCTGAACAGCCAGTCACGGGTCACGAATTTGTCCAAGCTCGCGGCGGCTCATAGAAAAATTCCGCTGATAACTGCGTAGTGAGTTGCGTTATGGTTGGCAAAGAATCCAGTCGGCGGCGGCGCTGATGTCATTGGCTACGAAATCTGGTTTTACTTCGGCTTTTGCAAGTGTTTCCTTGCCGGCACCCGTCAACACCAACACCGTCCGCGTGCCGGCATTTTGGCCGCATTGGAGATCGCTCGGCCGGTCGCCCACCATGAAACAGCGCGCCAAATCCAGCCGGTATTCCATCGCTGCGTCCAGCAACGATTTTGGTTTCGGCTTTCGGCAATCGCAGTGGTCTTCAGGATGATGTGGACAAACATAGTATCGCTCAATCCGCGCGCCTACCGCCGAAAATTCCCGGTCCAGCAGCGCATGAATCTCCTCCACTGCTTGCCGTGTGAAATACCCGCGCCCCACGCCCGACTGGTTGGTCACCACAAACAGCCGGTAGCCCGCGTCCTGCAGCCGGCGCAATGCCTGCGGAACACCGGCAATCAACACCACGCGCTCGACGTGGCCGACGTAGTTGGAGTCCTGCATCAGCACGCCATCCCGATCTAAAAAAACAGCCCGGTTCTTCATCGGCACGAATTGTAATGCAGATTTGCCGGCTCGCAAGCGCAGACTCACCGCTTGCCGTTTTCAAATTGCCGGTTACAATCCTCCGCGACATGACCGGTAACCCAAGCGACTCCAATCTCCGCCGCTGGCTGGCGGTCGGCTGGGCCGCCGCCATCGCGCTGATTTTTCTCTACCGGCATGATGCTTGGCAATTCCCAATTTTGTTAAGCCAAACGTTACCGGCGATTCAACTGGGTCCATATTTCGGCGCATTCTGGCGCGAACGCCTCCTCGACGCCGGTAAGTGCGCCGCCGTGTTCATCACAGCTTTTGCGGCCGGTAGCGTGTTGATTCACCGGCTGACCAAAGAACGCAATTTACTCACCGGCCTATTCGCATTGGCGGCCGGTTTATGGCTACTGGCGACCGGCGTTTTGATCATCGCCGCATTTTCAGTAGCGCACACCGGTTGGATTTTTCTGCTGGCCGGCGGCTGGCTCTTACCGGCGCCACGCGCCTATTTTCACCGTGCCGGCAAGTTTGCCGTCAATCCGTGGCTTGCGCTGATCGTCATCGCGGCATTGCTCGGTTTGCTTGGGGCAATGGCTCCGCCATTTGAATACGATGAACTCGAATACCACCTTGGCGCGCCGAGCGAATATCTCAAAGCCGGGCGTATCATTTCCCTGCCGTATAATTTTTATTCCAACATGCCGCAACTGACCGAAATGCTTTACTTGCTGGTTCGCTGCGGCACGGCAGCTAAAATGTTGCACTGGTGTTTCGGCGTACTCAGTGCGCTGGCGATTTTCGCGGTCGCTTCCCGGCTTTGGTCGCAGCGCACCGGGATCATGGCTGCCGCATTGTTTTACTGCCTGCCATTTGTCTTCGATCTCAGCCAAACTGCGCGAATCGATTTGGCGACAACGTTTTTCGTCACGCTTACTTTCGGCGGCGTGCTGGTTGAATCTGACGGTTATCTCTCCGCATTGGCTGCCGGTGCCGCCATTGCGACAAAATGGACGGCCATACCTGTCGTGCTACTGCCGGTCATTTTGAAACGCCGGTGGTTTTGTCTCCTGTCTCCAATTTTGTGCCTCCCGTGGCTATTAAAAAATTGGCTCCTGACCGGTAATCCCGTCTATCCGATGTTTTCGTGGAGTCACGAGCAAGCGACATTATTTGCGGCTAAACACTACGCACATTTTGACGCGGTCGGTTTCTGGCAAATTGCCGAACGAATCTGGCATTACTCGTTTGTCGAGACCGGTGCGGTGCCAGTCTTGTTGATGACCGCGCCGCTGGCGGTACTGGTGCGTGGCGATAACCGCCTCAAACGCGCCGCGTTACTTTTCGGAGCAGCCTATGCCGGTTGGTATCTGCTGACGTTTCGACCGTGGCGATTTCTGATGCCGGCATTACCGTTGGCAGCGATGCTTGGTGCGGTTGCGCTGGATTCCGTTGCGCGCTGGTGCCGGGCGCTTGTGGTCGTGGTCATGCTGGTGGGCTTGACGTGGATTGGTTTGCAGGTGGCGGTGGACGTAGAAGATCCAGGCCGCTTGCCGGCGCAAGTCAGTGTTTTGAATCTCGCGCTTGGACGATTACCGGAACAGGAATTCCTCAGCCGGTTGGGGCATGGCATCTTTGAGCCGGTCGTGTGGATGAACGCAAACCTGCCGGTAACTGCAAAAGTACTGTACGTCGGCGAAGCGCGCGTGGCGTGGTCGCGACACGCGGTGGTCTGGGCGACAGCGTTTGACCGGTTCCCGGTTGACGCGACCAACGGCGTGACACACATCTATTTCAATTATTCCGAACTGAACCGGCTGCACGATCACTATGGTTATCCGCGCGGGCTGGATTTGGCGATGGTGCAGGCGCATTTGGGCCGGGAAATTCATCGCACAAATTACGGCGCGGTGTTTGAATGGGCGCCATGAAAGTTTGTCACGTCATCACGCGGTTGATTGTCGGTGGTGCGCAAGAAAACACCGTTGCGACGTGCCTTGGCTTGCGCAAGCTCGGCTACGATTGCGACTTGGTGACCGGTCCACAGACCGGGCCGGAAGGTTCACTTGATGCCGGGATGCCAGTCACAATCATCACCGAATTACGGCGTGAGCCGAATCCAGTTTTTGACGCACTGGCTTGTCGGGAGCTATACCGGCGATTTCGAGCACGCCGGTATGACATTGTTCACACCCATTCCGGTAAAGCCGGTTTCATCGGTCGGTTAGCAGCGAAGCTCGCCGGTGTGCCGGTGATTGTGCACACGATTCACGGGCCGTCGTTTTACCGGTACCAAAATCCGATCGGGAATTTGATTTTTCGCTGGGCCGAACAACTGGCCGGTGAGTGGACGACGCAATTTGTTTCCGTTGCCGACGCGATGACGGAGCAATACCAAGCCGCCGGCATAACCGGCAAGTACGTGACGATCCACAGCGGCATGAATCTGGAACCATTCCTGCGAATCGAACCCCGGCAAGATTTCGTAGTCGGCAAGATTGCGCGGTTGTTCCGGTTAAAGGGGCACGAGTTTTTATTTGAAGCGGCGCCGCAAATTGTGGCGGCAGTACCGAACGTAAAATTCCTACTCGTTGGAGATGGGATTTACCGGGAACGTTACGAACGTTGGGCGGAACGACTTGGATTGCGTGACCGGTTTATCTTTACCGGGTTGGTGCGGCCGGACGAGATTCCCGGCTACGTGGCGCAGATGGATGTGCTGGTGCATTTATCGTTACGCGAAGGCCTGCCGCGCGCATTGTCGCAGGCGCTAGCCGCCGGTAAGCCAGTCGTGGCGTTTGATGTGGACGGTGCGCGTGAAGTTTGCCGGGATGATGAAACCGGTGTTCTGGTGCGCGCGGGCGATGCCGGCGGTGTGGCGTCAGCAGTTATTCGGTTGTTGCAGGATAAATTATTGGCAGCTAAACTTGGTAATCGTGGCCGAGAATTAGTCCGCGCAGAGTTTTCCGAAGAGCTGATGGTGCAGCGAATCGATAAGTTATACCAGCGGTTGAGTTGCTAAAAATGCATTGGATTCTGGTTTATTTTTATGTGTTCGACGTGAGCTTCGGACTGGCGTTGTTGCTGACGCCGGTGTTCCGGCAACTGTCGTTTCGGTGGGGTTGTGTGGATCAGCCAAATCTGGAACGCAAGATTCACGCACAGCCGATGCCGTTGCTTGGCGGGTTCGCAGTCTTTGGCGCATTTGCGCTCAACATTCTATTGAATTACCTCGTCGTCTTGCTGGCGGGGGCGCATTTAGGGTTGCCGGCGGATTTGCAGATTCACATTGCCGGCGCGTTGTCGGTTTGGCGGAAATTGGTAGTGCTGCTCGTCGGCGGATTGTTGATGGTCGCGCTCGGCGCGTACGACGATCGGCATGACTTGCGGGCGCGCACCAAGCTGCTCGGGCAAATCGGTATCGCGTTGCTCGTGGCGTTGGGCAAGATGCGGGTGACGCTGTTCATGCATAGCGAGATTGCCAGCTTCGTGCTGACGATTTTGTGGATTGTCACAATTACCAATGCGATGAATTTTCTGGATAACATGGACGGTCTTTGCGCCGGCGTCGGGATGGTGTGTGCGCTGTTGTTTGCGTTAGTGGCTGGAATTCAAGGTCAGTATTTTGTGTGCGTGACCGGGCTGGCACTGGCCGGGGCGTTGTTGGGATTTCTGCCGCACAATTTTAAGCCGGCCACGATTTTTCTCGGTGATGCCGGTAGTCATTTCGTCGGCTACGTGCTGGCAGTGTTACCGGTGTTGGGAACATTTTACCGGGAGAGCGAACCGACGCACTTGCCGGTGTTGATTCCGTTGTTTGTGCTGGCGGTGCCGCTGTTTGATTTGGTGATGGTGATGTGGATTCGGATTCAGCGCGGGGAACCGGTTTACATTGGTGACCGGAACCATCTGTCGCACCGGCTCGTGCGCCTCGGCCTACCGGAAAGCTGGGCGGTGACGCTGATTTATCTCATCACGCTCACGCTCGGTCTCGGCGCGACGATCTTATTGTGGTCGGAATTGACTGCGGCCGTGATCGTCATTATTCAGGCGTTCTGCATTCTTGCCATCGTGACATTGCTGGAACGGCTCGGCGGTCAGCGTTGACGCGGCAGACGCAAGCTGCGATATTTGCACCTGTGAAATTTTACGTCACTACGCCAATTTATTACGTCAATGACCGGCCGCACATCGGGCACGTTTACACGACCACCATCGCGGACATTGTGGCCCGCTATCACCGGCTCAGCGGCGATGATGTGTTCTTCCTGACCGGTACCGACGAACATGCCGCGAAAGTGGTCGAGTCGGCCGCCCAACACGGCATGACACCGCAGCAGTGGGCCGACCAGAATGCGCAGGCGTTTCAGGACACATTCAAGAAACTCGGCATTGCCAACGACGATTTCATCCGCACGTCGCAGGACCGGCACAAGGCGAAAGTCCAGCAGTATGTGGGTGAGTTGTTGCAGAGCGGCGATGTTTACCTAGGCGAATACGAAGGTTGGTACGACGCCGGGCAGGAAGAATATCTGCCGGAAAACAAAGCCAAGGAATACGAGTTCAAATCACCCTTCAATGGCAAGCCGCTCGTGCGGAAGGCTGAGAAGAATTATTTCTTTCGGCTCAGCCGGTACGCCGAGCCGTTGCTCCAGCGGATCGCCGACCAACCGGATTTCATTCAGCCCAACGAGCGCCGGAACGAAGTCGTCAACCGCATCCGCGAGGGGCTCAATGACGTGCCGATTTCGCGCACCGGCGCCGGCGAGTGGGGGATCAAGGTGCCGGGCGACACCAGCCACACGATTTACGTTTGGATTGACGCGCTCATCAATTACCTCTCGACGGTGGACACGCCGGCGCGGAGCAAGTACTGGCCGGCGGACGTACATCTGCTCGCCAAGGATATTTTGTGGTTTCACGCGGTGATCTGGCCGGCCATGTTGCTGGCGTTGAAACGGCCCTTGCCCGCGCATGTGTATGCGCATGGCTTCTGGATCAGCGAAGGCCAAAAGATGAGCAAGAGCCTCGGTAACTTCATTGACCTCGAACGCATTGACCACTACGTGGCCACCTATGGCCTCGATGCGCTCCGGTATTATCTCGCCAGCAACGGCCCGCTCGCGGCCAACGACAGCGATTTCGCCGAAGCCAAATTCATCGAGGTCTACAATACCGACTTGGCCAATGAACTGGGCAACCTCGTCAACCGCGCCTTGTCGATGCTCAATCGTTACCGGCAAGGCGTCGTGCCGCAAACGGCCAAATTTGATTTGCAGCCTGAAGCGGAAAAAACTTTTGCCGCTTACCGGCCCCACATGGACAAGCTCGACCTGACCGGCGCGCTGGCGGAAGTGCGCTTGTTCGTCATTCGCGCGAACCGGTATGTCGAGGAAAACGCGCCGTGGAAGTTGGCGAAAGCGCCCGACCAGGCGCCGCAACTCGAGGCGGTGCTTTACAACCTTTGCGAGGCGGTCCGGTTGATTTCCGTGGCGTTGTTGCCGGTGATGCCGACGATTGCCGGACAGATGCGCGCGCAACTCGGTGTTGGCGAATTGACTGGGAAATTGCCGGACGAACTCGCGTGGGGCCGGTTGGCCGCGGGGACAAAAATCGGCACGGTTGCGCCGTTGTTTCCCAAAAAGGCCTGATGCAACTGCCGGATTCGCCACGGTTTCATGTGGTGGAGAACTGTGCCGGTCGGCCATTGTACGTCTACCTGCCGGAAGCGGCGTTACAGAATCGGCGGAAGAAATTTCCGGTCATCTATTGCCAGGACGGCCAAAACATCTGGGACGATCCGCATTGTTGCTTTGGGCACGGCGGTTGGTACCTGAACCGGATTGTGGATGAGCTGGCGGCGGACGGCAAGATTGAGCCGGTGATTCTGGTGGGGATTCCCCACAGCGACGAACGGTACCGGGATTACACCCCGCGCCAGGGGTTCACGGATTGCCGTGAGCATGCCTATGCGAACTTTGTTTGCACGGTGGTGAAGCCCTACGTGGAGCAGAATTTTCCGGCCAAGAAACGCCGGCAGGATGTGGCATTGCTGGGGTCGTCACTCGGCGGGTTGGTGGCATTGTGGCTGGCGCACCAGCGGCCGGAAATATTCGGGAAGACGATTTGTTTGTCCGGCGCGTTCCAAGTGCGGGACCGGCAACGGTTGGTGTTTGCGGATTATCTAGCCGGGCTTCCGCACCAAAATTTGCGGATTTACCTCGACAGCGGGACGGTGGGGGATGGCGTGATGTTGACGCGCAAAGTGGTGGCGCAATACCGGGCGCGCGGCTGGCGCGACGGTGCGGACTTGATGTATTTGGAAGCGAAAGGCCACGAGCATAACGAGCGATGGTGGCGTGATCGCGTCTGGCGGGCGTTGGTGTTTCTGTTCGGACCGGACGCGGACGCGCTGCGTAATTGATGGAATTCGGGCAGCCCGGCGGTCTGCCCCTACCGGTTTCGACCGCATCACTCCGGCTAAGAGTTTCGGCTTGTTCAACTGAAATGGCTAAACTAAGGTGCTCACCATGAAGAAGTTCGTACAAACAAGGCATTCCAAATGTCGGTAAGAAAAAGATGCCAAACTGGCATCTTTTTCTGCGCCATTATGGCGGCTACATGAGGCTGGCCACTGATTCGACTTTGCGACAAGCACTGCATGGGCTGTACGTCGCACTGTTCAGTGCCAAGCGGGCGTGTCCAGCGGACTTTCATGGTGGCCATCTTACCGCGATACAGACTGCGATAATGGGTGTCGAGGACTGCGGTTGGCGAGTCGTCGGCATTACGAGAGAAGCTCTCGACTTGTTGGCGACAGTGGATTTCAATAAGAACAAGTTGCCCCGGCAGCTCTGTCGCGGACACATCACCGACCGTATCGAGACAACCCGGTTGCTATTTGAGCGCGAAGAACCCATGGCACTTGAAGACTTCTTCAATACCTTCCTGCATAACGACCGCACCGTGATCATGCTCAACAAGCAGAACGATCACACCAAGCCGTTTCCTGATTACATTGAGATCGACAACCCCGATGCAGTCCTGTTTCCTAACGGCTCACTTATGAGTTGGAAGCATCGCAAGAAGGAGCGTGAGTATCTGCGGCAGCTGCATTCTGGGTTACTGGTGAGAAAGCAGGAATGACATTGATGACTAACCAACATTTGGCTGCAATATTCCGCCGCCTAACCCATCATTCCACCGGACCTGCGCGAAAAGCGCGCAAGCCGGTGGATTCAGACGTAGGCGGACGAGAACGATAAAGTGGCAAATCTTATTGGCGGGTTGCCCAAATCAGCGAATTTGTGAAGATTCTTCTTCCGGTTAAGTCGGTGTTTATATCGCCTTCGTTGCAGCAGTCGCCGCCTGCAAATTTTATTTTAAAATAGTTGTTGACGCTTTTGGGTGAGAGTGGCATAACGTGGAGCGTTGTGGGGAAGAGTGGGTAACAAGGAGGATCCACACCCCGATGAGTAAGGCATTAAAACGGACGGTGTTTGTCGGCACGTTTCGGCACTCAGTCGATGAGAAGAAGCGGTTGGCGATCCCGGCAAAATGGCGAGCGGCAGCGAGAGGGGCAAGCGAGTTTTATGTTTTGCCCAGCCCAAAGAACTGCTTGGTCGTGAAGTCTTCTGAGACGATTGGCAAGATGTTGGACAAGGCAGACGAGATTACCTTAGGAGATGTGAAGCGCCGAGATGCGCTCCGAACGATTGCTTCACGCGCGCATGATTGCCCGGTGGATGGCCAGGGGCGAGTCAACCTCCCAGACAATTTGCTGCGCTTTGCGGAAATCACCAATGAAGCCGTTTTGGTGGGAAATTTTAACGAGTTTGAGATTTGGTCGCCGAAGCGTTGGGAAATGGAAGAGGGCGTTCAGAATCTCATTGAGGCAGCTACAGAAGTGGGATTGTGAGGAAAATGATGACGCGCAATGGCATTGCTGGTTTGTTTAACGTGAACCGCAGCGTCACCGGTCTCGGCAGTGGCGCGCGGCAGTTTCGGTTGCCCACCTTGAACCAATTTCCCAAACTCGAACAGCGCGGCGTCCGGCCGGCGGCTGGCGGTACCCTGGCCGCGGGGAGTTTGCCGGAGATGGTTTCGGATTTGATTGACGAGTCGACGGTGTATGCCGTGGAAAACGTCCGGCGCGACAGCAGTGGGCGGCACGAGTCGCGGCCATGAAATTTCGAGCAGACAGGTTGTGAAGGTTAGGGCGGAGTGGAGCGGGGAGTGGCGTTGGGCAGTGGGGAATAAATTTTTACCGGTTCCACCTACCGAATGACCTACCACACACCGGTCTTGTTGGAGGAAGTTGTGACGCAGTTGCGGCCGCGGCGGGGCGGATTGTATGTGGATTGCACCGTTGGCGGCGGCGGGCACGCGGAGCGGATTTTGCGGGCCTGCGCGCCGGATGGCCGCTTGATTGGATTGGACTGCGACGACGAGGCGCTGGCAGCCAGCCGGGAACGGTTGGCGGCGCACGAGGGGCGCGTGCAATTATTGCGCGCGAACTTCGCCGAGCTGCAGGAGACGTTAATGAGTCTGGGCGTAACAGCAGTGGACGGGGTGGTGTTCGACGTGGGCGTGAGTTCGCGTCAGTTCGATGAACCGTCGCGCGGGTTCAGTTTCCAGCGCGAAGGACCACTGGACATGCGGATGAATCGCGCCACCGGCCCGACAGCTTGGGATGTTCTTCGAGAAGCGAGTGTGGATGAGTTGACACGGATTTTCCGGGTGTACGGCGAGGAACGCCGCGCGCGGGCGATTGCCCTGCGGATCGAGCGGGAGCGCGCCCGGCAACCCATTACGACCACAATCCAATTGGCCGCCCTGGTTGAGCAGGTATTGGGCCCCAAGCGGAGCGGGATCCATCCGGCCACGCGGGTGTTTCAGGCGTTGCGGATTCAGGTGAACCGCGAGTTGGAAAACCTGCAACGCGGCCTGGTTGCGGCGGTGAATGTGTTGCAGTCCGGTGGGCGGCTGGCGGTGATCAGCTTTCACTCGTTGGAAGATCGGATCGTGAAGCAGTTTTTTGTGCGGATGAGCACCGGGTGTGTTTGTCCGCCGCAGTTGGTGGGATGTGCCTGTGGGCGCAAGGAAGTACTGCGCCTCGTGACGCGCAAGCCGGTAACGCCGACCTTGGAGGAGGTTCGGGACAACCCGCGGGCGCGGAGCGCAAAACTTAGAGTCGCTGAAAAAATTTGATGGGGGTGGGGAACCCCACAGGGAGCTGCTCCAAGGAGGCGGCTCCCTGAGTAACTTGGAAGTATGAGAAGCAATCGGAAACGCGAGTCGTTGCGGTTTGGCAATGTGGCCAAGTCATTGATCACGTGTCTCGTCATCGCGGCCATCGGTGTCGGCTACGTCTGGCAGAAGAACCAGATCTACCGGCTCGGCGACGAAATCAAGAAACGCGAAACGGCTCTCTCGGCCACCGAGAAACGCAACACCATGCTCGCCGCGCAACTCGCGCAACTCAAATCCCCGGTCTACCTCGAAGCGCGCTGTCAGCAGGCCAACCTCGGCCTCGTCGCTCCGAAAGAGACGCAAACCATCCGCCTGCTCGAACCCGGCCCCGAATGGGATGCCCGTTTCCTGCCAGCCGTCCAACCCGCCGCCGCGCAGAAAACCGGTAAACCGACCCGACCGGCAACCAAAGTGGTGGCGTCGCGATGATCAAGCTGACCCATCGGCACCGCGCGTTGATGGTCGTGATCGGCCTGTCGCTGGCCTTCACGGCGCTGGCGTGCCGCTTGGTTGATCTGCAGATTTTCCGGCATGCCGCACTCAGCCGGGAAGCGGCGGCCAATCGTGAGCAGGTTGTGCACCGGCATGGTCGGCGCGGGGAAATCCGCGATTGCAACGGCAACATGCTCGCCAACAGCCAATCCGTCCGCATCATTGCCGCCGACCCGAGCATCACGACTTCCAACGCGCCGGCCATTGCCCGGCAGCTCGCGCCGTGGCTGAAGATGGATGAGGCGGCCCTGACCGCGCGCCTGACCGGTTCCGGCAAGTACGTCCGTTTGAAACTGAAAGTGGACGAGGACACCGTTGCGCAAATCAAGGCCCTCAAAATCAAAGGCTTGGTTTTCGAGGATCAATTTCTGCGCACTTATCCGAACGGCCCGCTGGCGAGCCATGTGCTGGGGTTTGTGGACAACGACCACAAAGGTGTGCAGGGCATTGAAGCCGGTCTGGATAAATATCTTTCCGGCGTGGCCGGCTATGAAATCATCGAACGCGACCGGAAAGGCCGCGAGATCCGCGCGCTTCGCGACGAGGAAATCGGACCGCGCGACGGTTTTAACGTGGTGTTGACCGTGGACCAGGTCATCCAGCACATCGCCGAAGTCGAGTTGGAAAAGGCGATGGCGGAATTTCATCCGCAAGCCGGCGTGATCATCGTGACCCGGCCGAAGACCGGTGAGATTTTGGCGATGAGTTCCCGGCCGACGTTTGATCCGAACAATCCCGGCGCGTTCCCGGCGGATGCCCGGCGGAACCGGTGTGTCAGCGACGTGGCGGAGCCGGGTTCGACGTTCAAAATCGTTGTCTGCTCCGGCGCGTTGAATGACGGCTTGATCACGCTGGCCGACCGGTTTGATTGCGAGCATGGCGCGTGGTCATTTGCCGGGCGGATTTTGCACGATTCCCATCCATATGGCGTACTGAGCGTTGAGGAAATTTTGTTCCATTCCAGTAACATTGGTGCGGCAAAAATTGGGGTCACCAAGCTCGGCGCAGCTCGATTGTATGATTACATCCGCGCCTATGGATTTGGGCACAAGACCGGGATTGATTTGCCGGGGGAAGTCTCCGGGATTGCGCATCCGCTGGCGAAGTGGAATCCGCTCTCGATCAGCCGCATCCCGATGGGCCACGAAATCGCCGCGACGCCGATCCAGATGATGATGGCAATGAACGCCATCGCCAACGGCGGGCATTTGATGAAGCCGGTCATCATCAAGAGTGTTGTGGATGAAAACAATGTGCCGGTTACGAAATTTCAGTCGCAACAGGTCGGGCAGCCGATCGCGGCGCGCGCCTGCAGTTTGATGGCGACCGCGCTCCGGCGTGTGGCCTCGCCGGAAGGCACGGCGCCCAAGGCGGCAGTGAAAGGCTACGATGTTGCCGGCAAGACGGGCACGGCGGAAAAAATTGAGAACGGCCAGTACGTCAAAAAATATTACTCATCGTTCATCGGCTACCTACCAGCAGCCGATCCGGAAATTTCGATTTTGGTGTCGCTTGATAACCCGGTTGGCGGCGCATACTACGGCGGTTCGGTCGCGGGACCGGTTTTCCGCAGCGTGGCGGAAAAGGTGACGCAATACCTTGCGATCCCGCCGCAATTTGCTGATCCGGACGAGAAAAAGGTGGCGAAACTCTGATGAAACTCACCGAGATTCTTCAAACTGTTCGCCCCTTGGCCGTCGAAGGCTCGCTCGACCGGGACATTACCGGCATCTCCTATGATTCGCGGCGCGTCAAACCCGGTAACCTGTTTGTCGCGATGCCCGGCGTCAAGACCGACGGGCACCGGTATGTCGAGGCGGCGATTGATCGCGGCGCGGCCGCCATCGTCTTCGAACACGATACCGGCCTGAATCCGCGCGCGACCCGCATCCGGGTGGACGATGCCCGGCAGACGTTGGCGTTGGCCGCGGCCAGTTTTTATAATCATCCATCGCAACAGCTCAAGGTCGTCGGCGTGACCGGCACCAATGGCAAGACGACGACGGCGTTCATGGTCAAGGCGATCATGGAAGCGGCCGGTCTAGGCACCGGTTTGCTGGGCACAGTGCAATATCAGGTTGGCCAGCGGATCATCCCGGCGGCACGGACGACGCCGGAGTCGGTGGAGATTCAGGATTTGATGAGCCAGATGTTGCGGGCGGGTTGCAAGGGTGTGGCGATGGAGGTCAGTTCGCATGCGCTCGACCGGAAACGCGTAGCCGGGACCGACTTCGATGTGGCGATTTTCACGAACCTGACGCAGGACCATCTCGATTACCACGGGACGATGGAGGAATATTTCAAGGCGAAGTCGCGGTTATTTGCCGGGCTGGGCGCGATGCGCAAGCACGGCCAAGCGGTGGTGAATGCGGACAACGAATATGGGCGCCGGTTGATCGCGGGCCTGGGTGGGGAAAACGCCGTCGTGACGTACGGCGTCCTAGGTGATGCGATGATCAGTGCTTCCGACGTGCGCGTGTCAGCGAACGAGACGTATTTTGTTGTCCGCACCCCGCTGGGCAGCGTGCCGGTGACGTTGCCGCTCATTGGCCGGTACAACGTGCACAATGCATTGGCCGCGATCGGCGCGGCGGTGGCGCTGGGGATTGACCTGCCCACTATCGCCAACGCACTGGCAACAATGCCGGCGGTACCGGGTCGCTTGGAACAGATCAAGACCGGCCAGCCGTTCGGTGTGTACGTGGATTATGCGCACACTGAGGATGCGCTCCGGAATGTGCTGACAACCGTGGGCGAGTTGACCAAGGGCAAACTGATTTGCGTGTTCGGTTGCGGCGGCGATCGCGATACCGGCAAACGCGCGCCAATGGGGGCGGTGGCCGGTGCGCTGGCTGATTTTTCGATTTTGACCAGTGACAATCCGCGCACGGAAGATCCGCGCGCGATTCTCCGGCAGGTCGAGGCCGGTTTCCCGGCCGGCGCGGCCGACCGGTATGTGGTGATCGAAGACCGCCTGGAAGCCATCGAGCGCGCGCTGGATCTGGCGCAGCCGGGCGACAGCGTGTTGATTGCCGGCAAAGGTCACGAGACGACCCAGGAATTTGCGGACACGATTGTGCCATTCAACGACCGTCAGGTCGTGAAAGATTATTTTCAAACCCAGAACTTGGTGATGCGGCAGCCCAGCGTCGTCACCATCAACAGCAGTTCCAATAACCAACAACCCATCATGCGTGTCGGTGACATTGCCAAATTGTGCAACGCCCAGATTATTCAAGGCAATCCCGAGACGCCGGTCCGGCACACCGGGATTGACTCGCGGTCGTTGGAGCGCGGCGATTGTTTCATTGCGCTGCGTGGGCCGAATTTTGATGGACATGAATTTTTGGATGATGTGGCGCAGCGGGGGGCATCCGCGGCGGTAGTCTCGCACCATCCTACCCGTGCAATACACTCGCCTAGTGCTTTGGCGCTGTTACAAGTGCCAGACACCCTCACCGCATTGCACACACTCGCAACGAACTACCGCCGGCTAATGCCCCCCACTACCCGCGTCATCGGAATTACCGGCTCGTCCGGTAAAACCACGACGAAAGAAATGATCGCGGCCGTTCTCGGCCAGCGGTTCAATGTCACCAAGACCACCGGCAACAAGAACAACCACATCGGCATGCCGTTGAATTTGTTGCGGTTGACGGCCAACGATGATTTTGGCGTGTTTGAGCTCGGCACGAATCATCCCGGCGAGATCGCCACGCTGGTCAGGATTTGCCAGCCGCAAATCGCGGTGATCACCAACATCGGGTTGGGGCATGTCGAGTTTTTCGGCGACGAAGCCGGCGTGGCGCAGGAAAAAGGCATTTTGCTTGAAGCCTTGCCGGCGGACGGCTTTGCCGTCTTGAACGCGGATGATCGTTGGTTCCAGGAATTGAGGGCACGCACGCGGACCATGGTCCTGAGCGTGGGCATCGAAAATTTTGCCGACATTCGGGCCAGCGAAATCAAAATCAACGGCGACGTAAAATTCCGGTTGAACATCGCGAAGAAGCGTGGCGATGTGATTGTCCGATTGCGGACGTTGGGCCGGCATCAAATCTATAATGCGTTGCAGGCGGCGGCGGTCGGCTACATGCAAGGACTCGACCTTGACGAAATCCGGGAAGGCCTTGAAACGATGGAGTTTCCCGGGATGCGGATGCAGGAGCAGGTGCTCGCCGGCATCCGGTTCATCAACGATTGCTACAACGCCAATGTGGTCTCGATGAAGGCGGCGTTGACGATGCTGCGCGAGACGCCGGGTCGCGGCCGGAAGGTGGCGGTACTGGGCGACATGTTGGAACTCGGCGCGCACACCGCGCCGGCGCACCAGGAGATTGGCGGCTTGGCGGCACAGGCCAGTTTGGCGCTGCTGGTGACGGTCGGGCCAAATGCGCGCGGGATTGCGGATGGCGCGCTGGCGGCCGGCCTGGGCGCGCAACGCGTGGTGGCGGTAGCCGATGCAACGGAAGCGGCGGCGACATTGCGCTGGCTGTTGCGCGATGGTGATTTTGTGTTGTTGAAAGGTTCGCGGGGAATTCATTTGGAGAAAGTGTTGGAAGTGTTTGCACTGAAGTAAACAGGGGATTGAAGGACAAGGGGGATGCTGTTTTATCTGAGCAAGTTGACGGTGTGGATTGCGCCACTGCGCGTGTTTCAATACACGACGTTTCGCGCTGTCTTTGCCGCGATCACGGCGTTGCTGATTTGTATCATCAGTGGGCCGTGGATGATCCGGAAGCTGACAGATCTGAAAGTCGGTCAGCCAATTCGCGGCGCGGACGATTTGGGCGAGTTGGCGAAAAAAGCCGGCGAAAAACAAGGCACGCCGACGATGGGTGGTGTGTTGATTTTGTGGGCGGTGGTGGACGCGACATTGCTTTGGGCGCGCCCGGACAATCCGATGGTGCTGCTTTGCTTGGCGACGGTGCTGTGTCTCGGGTTCGTTGGTTTTATCGACGATTTATCCAAAGTCAGCGCGCACAACTCCAAAGGCATGGGCGCGCGAACGAAATTCATCGCCCAATTGCTCTGTGGTGTGGCGTTGGCCTGGTATCTGTCTACCCATCCGGTCGTCGGCAAGGTTGCCCGGCAATTCTTTCTGCCGTTTTGCAAGAAGCCGCTGATTGCGGATATGGGGTTGTTAACGCTCGTCTGGTTCGCGTTGGTGATGACCGGCTCGTCCAACGCGGTGAATTTGACCGATGGCATGGACGGACTGGCGATTGGCTGCACGCTGATCGTGACGTTGACGTTCGCGGTGATGACGTTCGTTGCCGGCAACGCGAAGATTGCCAGTTACCTGACCATGCCGTTTGTGCCGGGCAGTTCAGAGTTGACGGTGGTGTGCGCGGCGCTGGTTGGCGCGAGTCTAGGTTTTCTCTGGTTCAATTGTCACCCGGCTCAAATCTTCATGGGCGATACCGGCTCGCTGGCCATCGGCGGCTTGATCGGAGCGGTGGCGCTGATGATCAAGCAGGAACTGGTGCTGGTGATTGTCGGCGGAATTTTTGTGATGGAAGCGGCGTCGGTCGTGATTCAAGTGGCCGGCTGCAAACTGCGCGGCAAGCAATACCGGGTCTTCAAGCGCACGCCGATTCATCATCATTTCGAACATCTCGGATGGGCCGAGACCAAAATTACGACGCGCTTCTGGGTGCTGTCGGTGATTTTTGCGCTATTGGGACTGGCAACGTTAAAACTAAGGTAAGGTAAACCATGCAAACGATTGATGTGAAAAATCGGGACGTGTTGGTGCTCGGCCTGGGCCGGAGCGGGATGGCGGCCGCATCGTTGTTGCAACGGGACGGCGCGCATGTCGTGGTGCGCGACGAGGGCGACAACGACGAATTAGAAGAACGCGCTGACCGGCTGCGTCAACTCGGCGTGCGCGTTGAGTTGGGCAACCATTTCGATGTGGCGGCCCGGTTTGATTTTGCTGTGTTGAGTCCCGGCATTGCGCCGGAACGGCCGGTGGTGACGGAGTTGCGACGAAAGAAAACACCGGTCTTGAGCGAATTGGAATTGGCGTACCGGTATTGTCTGTGCCCGATCGTTGCGATCACCGGCACCAACGGAAAAACGACAACGACGGAATTGGTCAATCTGATGCTGGAAGTTGCCGGCAAGCGAACGATTGCCGCCGGTAACATTGGGAACGCGTTGTCGAACGCCGCTGAGCAAAGCGCCGGGCTGGACGCGTTGGTAGTGGAGACGAGTTCATTTCAGCTGGAAGCCATCGAGCAGTTTAGGCCGAACGTAGCCATCTGGCTGAACCTGACGCCCGATCACATCGACCGGCATGGTTCGATGGATGATTACGCAGAAGCCAAGGCGCGGATTTTCATGAACCAGACGGCTGACGACTGCGCCATTGTCAGTGTGGAAGTGTTGCAGTGGTTGAATCGAATCGGTGTTCAACCTAAGGCGCGGCTGATCACTGTCAGCGCCTACGGCCAGGAAGCCGATTTGTGGGTGGATTGGGTGGACGGGCAAACGATTTGGTGCCGGTTACCGGAATGCCATGGGATTGTGCTGAAGATGGACGAGACAAACCTGCGCGGTCTGCACAATGCAGAAAACATTTTGGCGACCATTGCGGCCGGGTTGGCGATGAAATTACCGGTCGCGGCGATTCGCGAAGCGCTGGGAGCGTATTGCCCGCAACCGCACCGGTGTGAAGTGGTCGCGGCGAAAGACGGCGTGACATTTATTAACGATTCAAAAGCGACGAACGTGGACGCGGTGGAGAAGGCGTTATGTTCGTTGCCAGGCCCGGTGGTCCTGATTGCCGGCGGGCGGGACAAAGGACTCAACTTCTCCACCATCAAGGAGGTGATTGCAGAAAAAGTCAAACTGGCCGTGCTCATCGGCGAGACACAGGAGAAAATTGACCAAGCGTGGGGTGATGTGACGCCCTGCGAACGGGCAACTTCGATGAGCGAGGCGGTGCGCTTGGCAGTCGGTCATGCGCGTTGCGGCGACACGGTGTTGTTATCACCGGCGTGCGCCAGCTTTGACATGTTCCAAAATTATGAACATCGCGGCGACGAGTTTAAAAAGGAAGTTTTAGCTTTGTTGTAGCCGCCCTCGGTGAGGGCCAGCCGCGCTCGTCGAGCGCGGCTACAACGCACCCAACAATCAACCAACCCAAACAAATAAAAACGTAACGAAAGGAAAAATGAAAGTATCGAAAGTCGTATTGATCGTAGTTGCACTGCATGTGTTAGTTATCGGAGGCATCTTCGTGTTCGAAGGTTGCTCACGCGCCAAAGCGCCCGAAGTTGCATCCGCCGGAGATGAGACGACGACCAACGCCGCCGCATTACCGGCAGACCAGACCGCACAAACGGCACCATCCACGCTGCCGGCTCCTGCCAGCTTGGCACCGATCGCGCCAGTCGCGCCGGTAGCTCCGGTTGCCGCCGTTCCGGCCACGCGCACGTATGTTGTCAAAAAGGGTGAAACGCTGATGAAGATTGCGAAAGCGGAACACGTCAAGTTGAGCGAACTCGCCAGCGCGAACAAGCTCACCAAGGTCGCCGCGCTCAAGGTTGGTCAGAAGCTCACCATTCCGGCCAAAGCCGAAGCACCGGTAACAGCCGTGGCTTCAGCCACACAGGCGACAACCCCCGCGATTGCCTCCGCAACCGCGCCGGTAACGTCGGCAGTCAGCGGCAACAGCTACACCGTCAAGTCCGGTGACTCGCTCTGGAAAATTGCAAAAGCGAACAACGTTAGCGTGGCCGCAATTAAACAGGCGAACAACCTGAGCAGCGACTCGTTGAAGGTAAACCAGAAACTCGTCATTCCAGCCGGCACGGCTCCGGCCGCCGCCGCGCCAGTCACGACTGCTAGTGCCGGTACATGGCAACCTGGTACGCAGGTTGACAATGGCCAGACCACGCACATCGTGGACATCGGCGAAACACTCGGCAGCATTGCTAAGAAATATAATGTGCCGGTTGCTGAACTGATGAAGGCCAACAACATCAGCGATGTCAAGCGTGTCACCGTCAGCCAGAAGTTGGTTATCCCGTCGGCGGCCGCGCTGGCACCGGTGACCACGGCGACACCAGCGATTGCCGCGCCGATTGTTTCCGCCGGTAACTAAACAAAAATCCATCGCAACGCAGTGGCGGCGGTCAAATTGGCCGCCGCCACGCGGCGCGAATAGCTGAGATGAACAAAGCCGCCATCACACTGTTAATCGTCACATTGATTCTCGTGACGGTTGGCGTCGTTATGCTCTTCAGTGTCAGCTCACTGCAAGCGCGTGACAAATATGGCGACTCAAATTATCTGCTGAAACGGCAACTCGTCTGGATGGCGCTGGGCGGCGTCTGCTGCGCAATCATGGCAGCGACACCTTACCCGAAACTTCGCGCCGTTGCTAAACCGGCATTGATCATCGCCGGTGTATTTTTAGTTATGGTGTTGATTCCGCATGTCGGCATCAAAGTCAGTGGTGCGCGCCGGTGGCTCGGCCTCGGCAGCGTTCTCCGCGTCCAACCGTCAGAGTTCGCCAAGCTTGCGCTCATTGTCTGGCTGGCACATTACCTCGCCAAAGAGAAACGCTGGATCGACCGCTTTGGACGTGGCTTTCTGCTGCCGATGGCGGTCGTCGGTGGCACCTGTTTGGTAATTCTCGCTGAACCGGATTTCGGCACGACGGCGTTGATGGCAGCGGTCGCGATAGCGATGATGTTTGTTGCCGGCGTCAGGCTCCGCTATCTCGGGCCAACAATTTTAACCGGCATTACCGGGTTCGCAGTATTGATTGCACATAACCCGGTCCGGATGCGGCGGATGCTGGCGTTCACGGATCTCGAAAAATATAAAGCCGGTCCCGGCTACCAAGTCTGGCAGGCGATGCTGGCGTTTGGCTCCGGCGGCCTCAACGGGCTTGGCCTCGGCAACAGCCGACAAAAAATGTTTTACCTGCCGGAAGCCCATACTGATTTCATTTTCCCAATCGTCGGCGAAGAGCTCGGGCTGATCGGCGTGCTGGCGGTATTGGCGTGTTTTGTGGCATTGGTCGCGTGCGGGATCATCATCAGCCTGCGGGCGCCGGATTTGTTCGGCCAGTATCTCGGTTTCGGCATCACGACGATGATTGGTCTACAGACGCTCATCAACATCGGTGTCGTCACCGCGTGGTTGCCGACGAAAGGGCTGGCGCTGCCGTTCCTCAGCTATGGCGGTTCGAACGTGATGATGAATCTGGTGGCGATTGGAGTTTTACTGAGCATTTACCGGCATGGCGTGGTAGAAACGCGCACGGTCGAACGGGAATTTTTTGAGCAGCGCGAATTGAGCATATGAAAGTGCTAATCGCATGTGGTGGAACAGGTGGACATTTGTTTCCCGGCCTCGCGGTCGCGGAGATGTTGGCCACGCGCCGGCATGAAGTAAAGTTGTTGGTTTCGGAAAAAGCAGTGGATCAAGCAGCGTTGGCCAATTCGGCAATCACGGTGCGATCGGTTTCGGCAGTGGGCTATACCGGTGCGACTGGGTTGGTCCGATTTTGCGTTCGGTTGGCGCGCGCAGTTGGCGATTGTTTGGAGGAATGCCGGCAGTTTGAACCTGATGCGGTCCTCGGCATGGGCGGGTTCACGTCGGCACCGGCTGTGTTGGCGGCCGGTTGGCGGCGGCGGGGCGTGAAATTGATTCACGAGTCCAATGCGGTGCCCGGCAAGGCGAATCGCTGGTCCGGCAAGGTGGCCGATCACATCGCGGTTGGTGTTCCGGACTGCGCAAGGTTTTTTGGCCGGAAGCCGGTCACCGTGACGGGCACGCCGATCCGCCAAACGCTCCGGCAGGGCAAAGTGGCCGGCGCGCACGAACGGCTTGGGCTTGACCCGCAGCGGTTGACGATTTTGGTGATGGGCGGCAGTCAGGGGGCGCAAGCCGTGAACGCGGCCGTGGTGGCCGCGTTGCCGGGGCTGACTGATTGGAAAGAGCGGACACAATTTGTGCATTTGAGCGGGCCGCGCGACGAAGCAACGGTGCGCGCCGCGTACGAAACGAATGGATTCAAAGTGAACGTGTTGAATTTTTGCAGCGCAATGGAACTGCCGTACAGCGCGGCCGACCTGGTGATTGCCCGGTCGGGCGCGGCGACGTTGACCGAGCTGGCGGTGTTCGGCTTGCCGGCGATTCTGCTGCCGTACCCGCACGCGGCCGGCAACCATCAATGGCACAACGCGAAGGTTTTCGAGCGCAGCGGCGCGGCGCGGATTGCGGAGCCGGTCACGGAGTTGCCGGCGACATTGCGCGGCTTGCTGACCGATGCCGGCGCACGCGCCGGGATGGCGCAGGCAGCGCGGACGTTGGCGGTGACCGATGCCGCCGAGCGGATTGCGGATTTGGTGGAGACGTATGCTAACTAGGCAACAATTAATTGATTTTCTCGGCGCGCAACGCCGCCACGTGCATTTTGTTGGCATTGGCGGGTGCGGGATGAGCGGCCTGGCCCGGCTGTTGTTGCAACAAGGCCATATCGTCACCGGCTCGGATTTGGCGCCGAACGGCGAGACGACCGGGCTGAAGAAACTCGGCGCAAAAATTTCCGTCGGCCACGCCCGCAAAAACGTGCGGCCGGGCACCGAGCTGGTTGTGTTTACCTCGGCGGTGACCAGTGCCAATGAGGAATTGGTCGCGGCGGAGGAATTAAAGATTCCGGCGGTGCGGCGCGGCTTGTTATTGGCGGCGTTGATGACGCACAAAAACAATATCGCGGTGGCCGGGACGCACGGGAAAACCACGACATCAGCCTTGATCGCCCACGTGCTCACGCGCAGTGACAGCGCCCCGAGTTTTTGTATTGGCGCCAATGTGCCGGTGCTCGGCACCAATGCCCAGTTCGGCGCCGGCAAGTATTTTGTGGCGGAAGCGTGTGAGAGCGACGGTACCTTGATCGGATTTACACCGCAATTTTCAGTCTGTCTGAATATCGAAGCGGAACACCTTGACCACCACGGCACGATGGCGGCGTTGCTGGCCAATTTTGGGTCGTTTTTCCGCAGCACGTTGAACACCGTGTTCTACTGCGCTGACTGCGCGAACTGTGTGGCGCTGGCAGGGGAAAGTCGCACGGCGATTTCGTTCGGGCTGTCCGACAAGGCCGATTACCGGGCGCTCGACATCACGCCGACCAATCGCGGCTGCCGGTTCACAGTGATTTGCCGGGGCCAACGGCTCGGCGAAATTGAACTCGTGATTCCCGGTAAACAGAACGTCGTGAACGCGCTGGCGGCGGTGGCGGTGGCCGATCAACTCGGGATGCCGTTTGAAAAAGTGGCGGCCGCAGTGGCCACGTTTACCGGCGCCAAACGCCGGTTCGAACGCCGGTACGACGGCGACGGGATCGTGGTGGTGGACGATTACGCGCATCATCCGACTGAAATCGCCGCGACGCTGGCGGCGGCGCGGACACTTGGGTTCCAGCGGATTATCGCGGCCTTCCAACCGCACCGGTATTCACGGACGCAGGCCTTGCAAAAGGAATTTGCGACGGCGTTCCGGCAGGCGGACAAACTCTTCCTGACCGACGTGTATGCTGCAAGCGAACAACCGATTGCCGGGATCAGCGGCCAAACAATTTATGATGCGGTGGTGGCGACCGGTCAGGCCAACGTGACGTACGAGCCGGATTTGCCGCGCCTGACGCAGCAACTGTTCACGATAGCGCGCGCCGGCGACCTCGTGTTGGTGATGGGCGCGGGCGACATTTACAAAGTGGCGCAAGCCGTGGCTGAGAAGCTGGCCAAGCAAGGCCCGAATATTCTCATTCCGACAGCGGCACCGGTGAAGATTGAAACTGATTTGCGCGCGACATTGACCGGCACCGCGGTCGTGAAGCGTGACGAACCGATGGCGCGGCACACGTCGATGCGGGTCGGCGGCCCGGCGGAGGTTTGGGTGGAACCCGGCAATGAAACCGACCTGGCAAAATTGTTGCGCTACTGCCACGAACGGAATGTGCCGGTCACGGTGGTGGGACGGGGGACAAATTTACTGGTGCGTGACGGCGGAATTGCCGGCGTGGTGGTGCAACTTGCTGGCGCGGAATTTACGAAAGTCGAAGTCGACGGCGAACGACTGATCGCGCGCGGTGGAGCGCGGTTGCGGAGCATCGTTAATTTGGCGAAGCAGCATGAGCTTGGCGGATTTGAATTTCTGGAAGGCATCCCCGGATCGCTTGGCGGTGCGTTGCGGATGAATGCCGGCGCGATGGGCCAGCAGACATTTGATGTCGTCGAGTGGGTTCGCTACGTGAGCCTGACCGGTGAAATTTATGATGCGGCGGCGCTGACTTTGCCGGTGAACTACCGGAGTTGCCCGCTGTTTGCGAATCACGTGGTACTGTCGGCGATTTTGCGCGGGCAGAAGACAACGCGGGCGGCGATTGATGCGCGACTCCGGCAATTCGAGGAAAAACGCTGGGCGAGCCAACCGGCCAAGCCGAGCGCCGGTTGTGTCTTCAAGAATCCCGGCACCATTCCGGCTGGCAAGCTGATTGATGAATTAGGATTGAAAGGCACGGCGGTCGGCGGGGCGCGCGTGTCGGAGTTGCACGGCAATTTTATTGTCAACGAAGGCGGCGCGACGGCGAATGACGTGTTGGCATTGATTGAGCAGATTCGGCAGCGCGTGCAGCAAGCGCGCGGAATTGAACTGGAACCGGAAGTCCAAATCCTTGGGAGGGAAGCATGAAAGATTTGCGCGTGGCAGTGTTGATGGGTGGACCATCGACGGAAGCCGAAGTTTCGCTGAAATCTGGAGCGATGGTGGTGGCGGCACTCCGGCAGGCCGGCCTGACAGTGTTGCCGGTGGAAATTCACGGCACAACGGTCAACTTGCCGGCGGATGTGGATGTGGCGTTCATCGCGATGCACGGGACGTTTGGCGAGGACGGCCAGATCCAACGTCTTCTCGAAGACCATGGCGTGGCTTATACCGGCTCGGATCCCGGCGCGAGCGCGCGGGCGTTCGATAAGGTGCTGGCAAAGGAATGTTTTGTTGAAGCCGGCATTCCCACGCCGAAATCGGTGGTGTTTGATGGCGTGAACGTGCCAGAGGACTTGCACTGGCCATTGTTTGTGAAGCCGGCCCGGCAAGGGTCGAGCGTGGGGGTGAGCCGCGTGGATGATTTGGCATCGTTGACACAAGCGTATCACCAAGCCCGGCAATTCGATTCGCATGTTTTGGTGGAGGAATTTGTCCGGGGGCGCGAATTTACGGTTGGAATTTTGGATGGCACGGCGCTGCCGGTCGTGGAGATTCGCACCAAGCGCGAATTTTTTGATTATCAGGCCAAATATGCTGACGGTGCGACCGAGGAGATTTGTCCGGCGCCGTTGGAGGCGATGGTGGCGATGCGGGCCAAGATGTTTGCGCTGCGGGCGCATGAATGTTTGGGTTGCCGGGATTATTCGCGGGTGGACTTGATGCTGCACGAAGAGACCGGCAAGTTTTTCGTGTTGGAAGTGAACACGCTGCCCGGGATGACGGCGAATAGTTTGTTGCCGAAAGCGGCGCGCGCCGCCGGGTTGGAGATGCCGGCGTTGTGCGCGCGGATGGTGAAACTGGCGTTGGCGCGGCGGTTGGAGGCTGTGGCGGTCTGATGATCAAGCTCGGAAATCATCGGCGGAAGCGCAACCAATATTTGCTGGATGTCAAAGTCCAGACCGAAGGCCGGCTCCGCAGTCGGGTGCGGTGGCTCACGGCCATCGCGGCGGTGATCGCGGTGACCGGGCTGACCGGCTATGGAATTTACCGGTTGGTGAAATACACCGCGGCGTGCTGCGTGTACGAGAATCCACGGTTTGCCATCACGCAGGTGGTTGTTGAAAACGATGGGGGACTGACAGCCCAGCAGGTGATGGGGCTGGCCGGTGTGGCGGTCGGACAGAATATTTTGTTGCTCGATCTTGCCCAGGTGCAGCGCAATCTGGAAGCGGTGCCGATTATCCGCTGCGTCGAAGTCCGGCGCGTGATGCCGGCGAAGTTATTCATTCGCATCAACGAGCGGATTGCGGTCGCGCGGGTGAAGGCGGCAGACTCGCAGTTGTTCATTGACCGGGCCGGCATGGTGATGACGCCGCTGCGGCTCCGGGATGGCACGGTGGTGCAACCGCAAGCGCCGGGCGCTTTGCCGGTGCTGACCGGCTTCTTGCCGGCGGATGTGCGCGTCGGCAAACAAGTGCAAACCGAACAGGTCTACCGGGCCTTGGAATTGCTCGACAAGGTGCAGCAGGCGGCCGCTGGTTCGATGATGGAAATCGCCACAGTGGATATTTCCAAGCCACGGCATCTTACGTTGACGACCAAGCAAAATACGCAGGTGAAATTTGATGTGACCGGGTTTCAACAACAAATGCGCCGGCTCAGCGCCATCATGACTTGGGCGGCGCAACGGCAAAAGCTGGTGGCGGCGGTGGATTTGACCGTGACACGCGGGGTGCCGGTCGCGTTTGCGAATTGAGGGAGAAAACTATGTTGGCAAAAGATCGAATCATCGTGGGGTTGGAAGTCGGCACGTCCAAGGTCTGCGCCGTGGTCGGCGAAGTCGTGGACGGTGGCAACATTTTGATCATCGGCGTGGGGCAGGTGGCGTCCGAAGGCGTGCGCAAAGGCGAGATCGTCAACATGGAAGCCGCCACGCAAAACATCCACGACGCGCTGATCCAGGCGGAAGAGAGCGCCGACGTCGAAATTCGCAACGTCTATGCGAGCGTGACCGGCGGTCACCTCCGCTGTTTCAATAACCGCGGCAGCGTCGCCGTCACCAACGAGGACCGCGAGATCACCGAAGACGAAGTCCGCAACGTGATGCTCAACGCCAAGGCCGTCAACATCCCGATGGATCACGTGGTGCTCCACGCCATCCGCCAACGGTTTTACGTGGACGGCGCCGACGGCATCCAGACGCCGCTCGGCATGATCGGCGCCAAACTCGAAGCCGATGTGCATGTGATCCACGGCATCAAGACCCGCTTGCAAAACACGATCCGCTGCATCAAACAAGTCCCGCTCGATGTCGCCAACATCGCCGTCAGCAGTCTCGCCTCCGCGCTGGCCGTGCTCACGACGGAACATCAACAACTGGGCGCCGTGGTCATCGACATGGGCGGCGGCACGACCGACTACATTGTTTACCGCGACGGCACGATCCAACACACCGGCGTCATTGCCGTCGGCGGCGACCACATCACCAACGACATCGCGACCGGCCTGAAAATCCCGATGAACCGCGCCGACGCTTTGAAAATCGAACACGGCACGTTGGATGCGCTGGACGTTGATGAAACCATCAACCTGAAACGCGAAGTCGGCTTGCCGGATCGCGAAGTTTCGAAACAACAACTCGGCCGGATCATGAGCCTGCGCGTTGAGGAAACGCTCAACTTCATCAAACAAGACCTCGACAAACACAAGCTGACCGATTACCTCGGCGCGGGCGTGTTCATCACCGGCGGTTGCGCCCGGTTGCGCGGCATGGAACGGCTGGCCACGACCATCTTCGGCCTGCCGGTGCACATCGGCCACAGCCACACCGTCAACGGCCCGACCGCGACCATCGAAAGCCCCGAGTATTCCACCACCATCGGGCTCATCCGCTACGCCCAAGGTTCGCAACGCGACCAGCACCGTGAGCCCACGCCAATCCAACGGGTCACGCACACCTTTCACACAATTATCAGTCGTGTTCGCGCGCTGATGTGAGGAGAAAATTATGACACCGCTTCGCAACGCCACCGAATCCAATGACTCGTCCCCCCGCGCCCGCCTCAAGGTGATCGGTGTCGGCGGCGCGGGTTGCAATGCCGTCGGCCAAATCGCCGGCGCAATCGCCGGCAACGCCCAACACCCGCTGGCCGGCATCGAACTCGTCGCCGTCAACACCGACACGCAGGCGCTCGCCGGGATTACCGGCGCGGAAAAAATGCAGATCGGCTCCGCCATCACGCACGGGCTCGGCACCGGCGGCGATGTGGAACTCGGCTTGCGCGCCGCCCAGCAGGACGCGGAACGTTTGGAAGCCGTCGCGCAAAATACCGGGATTGTCTTTGTCGTGGCCGGCCTCGGCGGCGGCACCGGCACCGGCGCGGCGCCGGTCGTGGCGCGTGCCGCAAAAGGGCAGGGGGCGTTGGTGCTCGCGTTTGTGATGTTGCCATTTGTGTTTGAAGGCGCGAGCCGCCGGCAACGCGCGATTGCCGGCTTGGAACAGCTCAAGGCCCAGGCCGACGCCGTGATCTGCATCCCCAACGACAAATTATTCAAAGTCGTCGGCGACAAAGCCACCGCGCTCGACGCGTTCCAGCGCGGCAACGAGCTGGTCGCGACCGGCGTCCAAGCATTCTGGCAACTGCTGGCCCGCAAAGGCTTGATCAATGTGGACTTTGCCGACCTCCGCAACGCCCTCGGCTCGAAGCACAGCGACGGCATCTTCAGTTTCGGCACCGCCACCGGCAAGGACAAGTCGCGCGACGCCGTCAAGGCCCTCATGGAAAACCCGCTGTTCGACGGCGGCGATGTGTTGGGCAAAGCGGAAACAGTTTTAATCAGCGTCCTCGGCGGCCCGGACATGACGCTGGCCGACGTCCAGCATGCCGTCGAACCAATTTCGCGCGCCGCCTCGCGCGGACAAGTGACCATGGGCGCGGCGATTGATGAAGCCCATGCCGACCGGCTGACCATTACCGTGATTGCCACCGTGAACGTGCTCACGCGCCGGGCCGTCGCCGCGACGACTTTGTCCCGGCAAACCGCCGACCGCCAAAGCCCCGAGCCGACCGCCCCCGCCAATGCGCCGGCCGCAGCCCCGGCCAAGCCCCTGACCGGGAAGAAAGACACCCAGCCCAAACAAGAGACCCTGCCGCTGGACAACGTCTCCCGGGGCCGGTTTGAAAAGAGCGAGCCCACGCTATACAACGGCGAAGACCTCGATGTCCCCACCTACATCCGCCGCGGCATCAGTTTGAAACGGTAACGCGCCGGTTGGCAGCCAAACCCAAAGGCGCGGGGAAGTCAGATTTCTGCCTGTACGGTTAAGAATTCTGCCCGTGGAGGAAAGAATTCTGCCTGAAGAGTTAAGAATTCTGACTGGGGAGGAAAGATTTCTGCCTGTACGGTTAAGAATTCTGCCTGCATAGGAAAGAATTCTGCCTGTAGAGTTAAGATTTTTGTCTGGGGGAACAAGAATTTTGAATGCAGGAACAACAATTCTGCATGTAGGAACAAGATTTCTGCATGTGGCGGCGTGGATTTTGTCTGGACTGCCTTGAATTTCAGGCATTTACGATAGTTTTTGCTAAAACCATCGTTTTCGGTCAACTAACGGCTGCGGATTATTCAGGCTTTCCTTGTCCCGCCCGCCCGCGCCGGGATCAAAGCCTTTTCCCCCATCGGTTGGGCTTCGCTCAACGATCAAGATAGCCGACGCGGTGTCGTGTCCGCGTTCGGCTCATCGGATTGATAGGCAAAGTTGGCCAGAGGTGCTCGAATACTCTCACTTGGTTGAACTCCAGTGCCTAATGATGTAAAAAATGGCCCACAAACCCGCTAGGTAAGCGAGAAAGGTTGCGAACCTATTGAGCACACCCCAAATGCTAAACTGCGAAATCTTCCTACCAGCTTCCGTTCCTGCCAACCACCCCAAGAGGCCCAATATGCTAACGCCAAGACACACACCACAGGCGACCTTCATAACCTCGGTGCGGTTTTCGCCAGGCGGCATTTGGAAGAAAATGGCCGCCAAAATAACAGCGCAGCCCAAGAGCAAGACAACAACAGTCTGCCAAAACGTAAGCTGACTTGCCTTGGGGCTTGGCGGTGGCGATGGCGCTTGGGGTTTGCAGAATCCGCACACTTCGTCTGACGTCAGGTTGATACGTCCACAAACTGGGCAATGTTTTTCTTCAGTTGTCATAATCTAGAGCCTATC